>Ga0209345_10000647_pt1 | contig 44515 bp, 18 predicted proteins | sample Cruoilmetagenom7_FD_187294 | JGI IMG/M metagenome (GOLD analysis project Ga0209345, IMG submission 187294) | Oil polluted marine microbial communities from Coal Oil Point, Santa Barbara, California, USA - Sample 7 (SPAdes) (version 2) | ecosystem: Environmental > Aquatic > Marine > Oil seeps ...
ATTTTTGTCCTGGCGTCCACAGTGATCTACCAATACACTAAGGGATTGAAAGACATCTAAATGGGGTTTTGCCTGGAATCATTGTCATCTCGCCCTTAAGTTACATTATTCCATGAGTGCAATAATCTAACCTGTAGATTTTCATATATTTAATTATCACGGCGTTATCGGTCGGTATCCTCGACGACGTACTCAATGTACGACTTACTCGGATTCCTCCCTCTGGCCTTGTGAAATTAAATATCTGAAAATCTATATAGGGCAGGCAGCAAGATGAAGCTGAAGATGAGGCTATCCACAAAGAGGCTCCCTACCTCAAAATTGTATCCATTCGGAAAGGTATTCCCTATTGGTCGTAAGAGTGTACCGAAAAAACCGTTTTTCTCGCAATCCCAGCTCAAAGCTGCATCTTTAAAGCCAAGGTATTCCTGAGCGTGAGGGAAAAATGCCTTGAATGCAGCCTCTTTTGCCGAGAATAACCTCTTGAACCTCAATTGGCCTTGTGCCTGGTTGGCTTTAATCCACTGAAGCTCTTCTCCTGCACCTACTAGCCTGTAAGTCTCTGGTGAGACATCGCCTTCCAGTTCCTCCAGATCCAGCCCTATGCCGGCTGCCTTGCTATCAGGACAGATTCCGCATATAGCGATGTTGGATGTATGGGTTAGGGAACCCACATAGCCCTCAGGCCAGAGAGGTTCATTCAAGGGCCCTTTAAGCACCGGGGGAGGGTAGGCGAAGCCTACCTGCTTTAATGCACTGTTGCATGCAGCCCTTCCCAAGAGAAACTCATCGCGTCTCTTCTTGCAAGCCCTAGAGCTTAAAATTCTTGCCTCCTCTAAGGACAATACGTATTCACCCAGGTTTTGTTTTGTCTTGATAGCAAAGCCAACGTAACTCGGAAAGGGGAATATTATCATGGCTTATGCAGTGTTAGTGTCTTTAGGATGATATCTCGTACGTCCTTGAGATGTGAGTTGATAAAAAAGTGACCCCCATCGAGCATATAGCTGGAGAATAGTCTGTTCGTATGCTCTGACCATCCATTCACATCGTCCGGTTTTGCGTACCTATCATGGATCCCGCCAAATGCGGTTATCGGGCATTCCAATGCCGTTTCTGCATTATACCTGTATGTCTCATATATCTGGAAATCCTTACGTAATATAGGCACCATAAGCTCCAGTAACTCCTGGTTCTCCAGGACTTCATCTGGTGTGCCACCCATCTGTCTGAGTTTTTCTACGAAGGCATCGTGCGGTAGGTCATGCATGGGTTCCTCTCTCCTCGGTATGTGAGGCGCCCTCACCCCTGATAGGAACAGATGCCTGGGCAAAGGCAAGCCGCTGTATCTTAAGTTCCTTGCCAGTTCAAATGCGATGAGTCCCCCAAGGGAATGACCAAAAAACATGAAGTCCCCGGTGCCCACAAGGGGGATGATCCCCTCCATAGACTCATCCACCATGAACGATAGAGACTCTGGCAGATTTTCCCTAAAACGTCTTCCTCTTCCGGGTAGTTCGAGAGCATACACTCCCACACCTTGGGGCATTACCCGGGCGAGCGGCAGAAAGACCTGGGCAGTGCCTCCGGAATATGGAAAACAGAACATCCGGATCGGATCACGGTTTCCTTTAGAAAGCCTTTTCCACTGACAGTTCACCTTTCTCCTCCATTTGGGTCTTTACTTCGACAGTAGCCTTAAGAATGACCTTCTGGTCAGCAACCTCGAAAGAAATATATTTCCTTTGTTTATAAGACCATACGTTGAATTGAGTTTCCCTTTCTTTGCATCCTTGATTGCCAAGCTCACAACGTCAGATGGTTGGGCAGCATTTTGCGACACTTCCATGGCGCCGTTTGAGGCTATACCCAGCCACTCAGTATCCACCGCGCCTGGCGATACAGTAATGACATGGATCCCTTTAGTCTTCAACTCCTGATGAATGGCGTGTGCGAAGTTCAAGACAAAGGCCTTTGTCGCACAGTATATAGCTCCATTTGGTATTGGCATGAAGGCATTAATCGATGCCACCTGAAAGATCACACTTCCCTGCCCCATTTGTGGAAGACAGATGTGAGTGAGTCGGACCAGTGCGTTCACATTGAGATCAATCATTGCAAGCTGGTCACATACTGATGTGTCTTGAAATGCCCCTATATGACCATACCCTGCGCTGTTTACCAATAAGCGTATCCCTGGCGATTCATCCTCAATCTTTTTCTTGAGCATATCCATGTCTTCCCCGGAGGTGAGATTCATTGGTATACAAACCGCTTTCGTGTGGTTGAGTTTGGCTGCCGTCTTTTCCAAGAGGTTCTCTCTTTTAGCAATCAACCACACCTCATCTAACGCATAGGCATCCTCAACCTGAAGGGCAAACTCCTTGCCGATCCCTGATGAAGCCCCTGTAACTATCCCGATTTCCATGTTTTCCTTCTCTTGCAAAATCAAACTAAGCAGAAATCTGAGTTGCCAAAATTACGATTAAGACGATCTCTAAGGTCGATATTTTCATCCTTCGAGCAGCTCCCCCAGCGCCTGTTCAAACGACCGTATGAGATCCTGTATCTCTTCACGGCTAAACTCGGCCTCCGGGTATGAAAAAACAGTGTTGATCTGTCCATCTATACTGGAAAACGATAACAATAATCCGTGGTATTGGGTTGTTGATATCACTTCGCAAACCTGTGCCTTCGCCCCATGGGAATTCATTCCGTCCGTATTTCCTATGTTTGAAATGGAAGATGTCATCCTGCATAGTTTCCTCTTTCTCCTTAACATCCGTACGAACCTTGCATAATTCTTCTTACCCATGAGCGTGTTTATCTTTTCAATCAGGAGCGGAAAGAGGATCTCTTTATTTTTTATCTGTCTTAATTGTTGGGTTAATTGTGTCTCTATCATTTTGATAATTCGGGTGGATCGGTCCTCCCAATCCTTGCGATGGATCGTTATCATGGAGGCCCGCAGATAATTGCCAAAGATGGGTTTTTCCCCATCAAAGTATGGTCTCAAGTCCACCTGGACCGGTATGCCTATTACATCGCCCATATCTTTGCCGTACCTCCGACTGAGAGAGATGGCAAGGGCTGCTGACAGCAGTACGGTAATACTGCAGCCAAAAGTTTTTGACCTTGATTTGATAGAGGCAAGATCGTAAGATAATGTGTGGTGTTGCAAATCAAGAGGTCCAAAGAAGTTTGCCGGCCTGGACGATGCTGGGATAATAGTCTTGCCGGTCAGTTTATAGGCATCTCTAGCATATATATTGAGTGATTTGTAGAATTTTATGGGGACCTTGTAGTAAGGGGGCTCTAAGAGTGAAGGCATGAGACTCGGGTTGTCAAGGGGTACCAAGTGCGGCCTTTTTCCGTTTAGGTAAGCCATCAAGGAGTCGACCATATGCAACCAACCCATGCCATCTGCCACTGTATGATTCAGGGACATGAGAAGAATGGGCTTTGGGCAATCAGGGATATAACGGATCTTGATGGGCAAACCCTGCTCCAGAGAGAAGGGTTCATTAAAAAGGTTCCTCCTGTACTCGATATACGCTTCTGAGTCATGTTGGAGGTCGCGCTTTACCCGGAAGGCGTCCTTGAATAGGGCCGCTATTCTCCTGTCATCATCATCAAAGATCCTCAACCTATTATACGAAAACAAGGTGGGAACAACCACAGAACGGAGTTTTGGGTATATGAGGAGCATATGTCGCATAGCATCTCGTATATTTTCTACACTGTGTCTTGTCTTGAAACGTACAGTAATGAGATGACCTTGTGCTGGATTTACGTCCTCCATAGCCAAGAAATGGAAATCAAGGAAATTCAATTGGTTCATCGCAGATTAGTGGGAAAAATTGTGGGAGCGGCTTTCCAGCCGCGACTGTCGCGGCTGGAAAGCCGCTCCCACAGTGAGATTGAAGTGGATAAAAAAATCAAGGCCGAAGATTTTCCCACTAATCCGCGATGAGCCAAATTTTTTTCATTTTACCCTTTCCTTTCCTGGTTTTTTGTTAACTTCTTACCCCAATGCGATATCATCCTCTCTGGATACGGGAGGCTTGATGAAACCGGTGGACACACAATAGTTGAGGAGTTTATGTATGAGTTCTTCGTCCAACGGTGGCCATACAAACTCAATAGAATCGAGGAAATGACTTGCAATGCGATTGTCATAGATCACACGGGTGCTAGGAAAAAAGTCCCCGGTGAACTGGGGCACGAGTTTTTCAAGCGCATCTCCCCCGTCCTCCTCGATACGGTTTATCGCATCTAGATACTCCTCTGCCGGCAGTAACGCAATATCGTATCCAAAGGCCTTAAGCAGTCCTCCAAGGTAACTTAAGGTTGTTACGTTTGGGTTATATACATGAAGGCAGCGACCCGATGTCTCGGGAAACGCCATAAGCTCTATAATTGCCTTCCTGCACGAATCAATGGGGGTCATCTCTATATGCCCGTCAACCACATCTGGCAATATACCCATGTGAACGATTGCCTTAATAAAACCGTAGAATGCATTGGTATCAATGGAGCGTTGGAACTTCCCTGTTGTAGATGTGCCCACCAGGTTGCCGACCCTGTGTATGGTCGCGTTAAGGCCACCCCCCATAGCTTCTCTGACAAGGGCCTCTGCCTCGAACTTGCTCCTTGCATACACGTTATCGAGCACCTGTCCCCTATCATAGTCCGCCTCCTTGAATACGATCTGAGACATATTGGGGATGTAGTCCCCGGAGACGCTTAAGGTGGATATATAATGAAATCTCTTGCAGTTTCCAGTGCTTGCAAGATCAACCAGCCTCTTGGTGCCAAACACATTGATATTCCTGAAATGCGAATACTCGCCAAAGTGCCTGACATCTGCTGCACAGTGCACAATGGTATCTACCTCTTTGAGAAGCCATTTTGACATCTCATCATCGAGATTGAGACCATCGGTCTCCAGGTCTCCAGGGACTGGCGTTATCCTGGAGATATCCATCTCCTCCCTTTTAAAGTAGAATTCCAGGGTGGACATCAATCGCTGTGTAATGTGTTCCTGGTTTTCTCCACGAATCAAGCAATAGATAAGTGCATTAGTCTCTTTGAGGAGTTCGTAGAGGAGGTGAGCGCCAAGGTAACCCGTGCCGCCGGTAAGAAGGACACTCTTTGGGCTCTCTTTCTGGCCGGAGATAGGGATGTCAACGGTTATCTGCGTTGCTGTCTCCTCCTCTACCATAGGCGCAGGAGCAACTTCAACGGGTGACTCAAGACGCTCAGAGACCCTTTCGGCAAGCTCGGCAATAGTTTGATTATCAAAGAAGTCCTGAACCGTTATCGGATAGGTGAGCTTCAACTTGGCAAGCGCCTTCATTATCAACAAGGAGTGTCCGCCCAGCTCAAAGAAGTTGTCGTATATTCCCACCCTGTCTATACTAAGTATGTCCTGCCATACCTTCGCTAATACCCTCTCCAACTCACTCCGAGGCGCTATATACGCAGCCCCCATCTCAGGCCGTAACCCGTCCGCCTCAGGTAAGGCCTTTCTGTCTACTTTGCCGTTAGGGGTCAAAGGTAAGGCCTCAAGATGTATAAACCGCGATGGGATCATGTAGTCCGGAAGCTCTTCTTTTAAATGTCCCCTGAGTCCTGTTATAGAAAGAACCGCATCTGACACATAGTAGGCAACAAGGTGCTTGTTACCCTCTGCATCGTCCCTGTCAATCACCACCGCATCTTTTATAGGTTCATGCCCTAAAAGACAGGCCTCTATCTCTCCCATCTCGATCCGGTTGCCCCGTATCTTTACCTGATAGTCTGCCCTCCCGTGAAACTCTATGTTTCCGTCAGGAAGCCACTTGCCTAAATCCCCGGTCTTGTATATATAAGAAGACCCATCCCCGGAATACGGGTTCAGTATGAACCGCTCTGCTGTCTTCTCAGGAGCATTTAAATATCCCCTGGCAAGACCAGCGCCGGAAAGATAGATCTCACCCTTCACCCCTATGGGAACAGGCTTTAGACCTTTGTCAAGGATATATGCCGCAGTGTTGGAGATAGGCCTCCCGATCAATGGCTGCCTGTCAAAATCCCTCGGCACCCGAAAACCGGTAGAATAGGTCGTGTCTTCTGTAGGCCCGTATAGGTTTCTTATTACTCCCACATCAAGCTTTCTGTACGCATCTTGAACCAACTCAAGCATTAAGGGCTCGCCTGCTAAGTTTATGGCCTTTACTCTGTGACGCTTCTCTGCTACGCTTAAAAGGTGCTTTAATGCAGACGGCACAGTATTGATCATCGTTGCACTGTTACTGTTCAGATAATCGTCCAGATCCAAAGGAGACCGCAATATGATAACCCTCGCCCCTGTCACCAGAGGAAGGAAAAACTCGAATACTGATAGATCAAAACATATAGAGGTGGATGCGATCATCTCCTCATACTCATCTTGCGAGAACTCTTCAAATGCCCAGGATAGAAAGGCCATAACGTTTTTGTGCTCAAGCATCACCCCTTTTGGCAAACCGGTTGAACCGGAGGTGTAGATCAAGTGAGAAAGATCGCCGGAACAGGCGAAAGGATCAAGGTTCCCCTCGCTCTCAAGGGAGATCTCTCCCCAATCCGCATCCAGTAAAACCCTGTTCTCTGAACCGTTTGACAACCTGTCAGCATGAATGCGCTTTGTAACCAAAACAGGACTGTTGGAATCCTTGAGCATGTACAAAAGCCTGGCCTCCGGATACTCAGGGTCCATAGGCATATAAGCGCCGCCTGCTTTGTGAATCCCAAGTATGCCCACAACCATATCAAGGGATCGATCCACCAAGATACCTACCTTGGAATCTCTTGCCACCCCTTTCTTCCTCAGATAGTGCGCAAGCTGATTCGCCCTCGCATTTAGTTCCCTGTAGGTAAGAGACTTCTCCTCAAAGGTTATGGCAACCCGCTCAGGCGTCTTTTCCACCTGGTCCTCAAAGAGCTGATACGCACACCTGTCCTTGGGGTAGGGCACGTAGGTGTCATTAAACGAAACCAGCACCTTCTCTATTTCCTCTGAGGTGAGAATGTTCAGCTTTGATACCTTTGTGCTTGGATCCTCTATAATGGAGTGTAGGGTCTGACCCATGCTCCCCATCATCCGCTCTATGGTGTCTCGATTAAAGAGGGCGAGCGCATAGTGCAAAGTCAGAGCAAGCTGTGGTCCGGGAACAACAATAAGGGTCAGATCAAAGTTGGTCATTTCCTCGACGCTGTAGTCGATAATCCGTACGGCATCGTCGATAATCATATCTTGGAAGTCTGTTGGATAATTTTCATAGACCACTATGCTATTGAATAGGCCTGTTGCTCCAGACAGATTACTGCACGCCTTTACGTCAGGCAAGAAAGAATACCCGTACTCCTGTATCTTCAAAGATTGCGACTGGATATCTTTCAACAACTCTTCCAAGGTTGTTGCTTCTGTGATTTTGAGTCTTATCGGTAGGGTGTTGATAAATAAGCCTATCATGTCATCCGAGTTTTGGAGCTCAGCAGGCCTGCCTGATATGGTCACGCCATAGACCACGTCATCTTGCATACCGTATCTGCTGAGTAATACTACCCATGCCCCCTGAATCAACGTGCTCAATGTAACGCGCAAATGCTGGGCGGTGTCCTTCAGGGCGGCGGTCATTTCTTCTGAAAGACAGTGTGTGTGTTTGTCCACTACAAAGCCAGAACGATCTTTGGGCCTGTGATCCGTGGGTATCGATGTTGCCAGATTAAAATCATGGAGCAAACCTGTCCAGTAGAGACGAGAAGCATCTATGTCCTGTTTTTTTAACCACGCGATATAATTTTTGTAGGGCGGACGTACGATGTCCGGCAATCGCGCCCCTCTCACAATGGCAACATAGGTCATGAATAGATCGGCCATAACCAAAGATTGGCACCATCCGTCTATCAAAACGTGGTGGTAAGACCAAACAAAGCAGTATCTATTGTCTCCCAAAAGAAAGATGTTCAGCCGCATAAGCGGGCCCATGGATAGATCAAAAATCTTCTTTTTGTCTGTATCCAGAAAGTTCCATATCTTCTTATTCCGTGTGTCGTCATCGAGTGAAGAGAACTTGTGAATACCAAACTCCGGTTTCTTCTCAGTCAGGACAACCTGGATGGGTTCGTTAAGACCTTCCCACCTGAATATGGTCCTAAATAGAGGGTGGATCTGACAGAGATGTCCCCAGGCCTTCTCAATGGCATCTAAATCTATATCCCCCTCGATTGTAAAGGTAGTGCGCTCAGAATAAACTTGGGAGTCCGGATCATAAACAGAATGGAAGAGCATCCCCCGCTGCATCGGAGATAACGGGTATATATCTTCTATCTTTTTTTTGCTCTGGTTCTTACCCATGCTGAATATCCTTATACGTCCTGTATCTGTTCTACAAGATCATCGAGCTGATCTTGAGAAATGTCGGCAAGTACAAAGTCAGAGGGAGTATACCCTTCGCGCTCTGTTCCCATACAGTACTGTAACACCTTTTCGATCTCCGACTTGAGCGATTGCGCCAGGGAATGCATGTTGGCATCCTTGTATCTGTTTTTGCTGTATGCCACGTAAATCAATAGGTTCGCGTCTTCAACCCTGCAATTGATATCTATGAGGTGCGATCGGCGATTCCTTGGATCAGCCGCCATAACCTTATCGGTCTCGTCGGCAAACTCAAACGCACCCCCAAACGCACCCCCAAACGCAATATTGTCCACCTGACCGAGGTAATTGAAGACTACCTCCGAACCGCTCGGCTGTACAAGCCCTTCATCTCCCATGTACCTGAGCACGCCATAGTTGAAACCCCTTGCTGGAATCGATCGAAGACCCTCTTTTACATACCGGATGTGGGCCGCCAAACTCTCTTCTCTGCTTATCGAAAAAACCACAGGATATATCGTGGTGAACCAACCCACTGTCCTGGAGACGTCTGCACCCTCTATCACTTCCTCCCGTCCGTGTCCCTCAAGGTCGAAGATTACTTCATCTTGGCCGGTAAAGGACTGCAACGCTCGCATCAATGCTGTGATCAAAAGATCGTTCACTTCTGTATGATAAGCCCTGTGCGCTCCCCTCAATAGATGCCCGGTCTGGTCTTGGCCGATCACTACCTGTATAACTTCGGATGACGCTATGTCATTGGCCCCCAGATGATGATCAAGAGGAAGCTCCGGCATGAGAACAGAGAGCCTTTCTCCCCAATAAGAAGCCTCTCTTTGTACTTCGGGGCTTTTAGCATACGCCAAGAGCTTGGTCGCCCACTCTTTGAATGAGGTGGTCTTCGCAGGCAGTATTACTTCGCTACCACTTATGGCTGCTTGATAGCCTGAAGACAGGTCCTCAAGCAGTATCCTCCAGGATACTCCGTCCACAACCAGATGGTGCCCGGCCAATGCAAGATAATCAATGCCTGCCATGCGATACAGGCCCGCACCAAATACAGGACCCTCAGCTATGTTAAGAGAGGTCTGTAACTTATTTACCTCGTCTCCAAGCTCACTCTGACTTGCTACGTCTCTTATTACCAGAAAGACCTCTTCCCCAAGTGGTTGATTCTCCTGGCTGCTATTTATAAACCGCATCCTGAATACATCATGGTGATCAACCAGTGCCTGCAAACCCTTCTTCAGTGCAACTTCGTCTATACGAACCGCAGACTTGAAGACCAGAGATTGATTGAAATGGTCCTCATTCTCAAGCCCCAGGTCAAAGAACCACCTCTGTACAGGGGTGAGGGAAGAACCTCCAACCACAGGACCCTGCTCTGCCTCCACACCCTTTGATTCACCCACTACTGAGATAAGCTCCGCTATGCTCTGGCGCTCGAATATGTCTCTGGGTCTTATCTCATAACCCTCCTTCTTGAGCCTGCCCACCACCTGCAAACTGATGATGGAATCACCGCCCAGCTCAAAGAAGTTGTCGTATATTCCAACCCTGTCTATACTAAGTACGTCCTGCCATACCTTCGCTAATACCCCCTCCAACTCACTCCGAGGCGCTATATACGCAGCCCCCATCTCAGGCCGTAACCCGTCCGCCTCAGGTAAGGCCTTTCTGTCTACTTTGCCGTTAGGGGTCAAAGGTAAGGCCTCCAATCTCATGAAACGTGCAGGAACCATATAATCCGGCAAGCTGTCGTTCAAGAATGTCCGCAACTCGCCTACCAGTATCTCCTCGTCCGACACATAGTATCCTACAAGATACTTGCCGCCTGCTGTCTCCTCACGATCCACCACCACGCAATCTCGTATGCGCACATGCCTGGAAAGTGTCGCCTCCACCTCCCCTAGCTCTATTCGATAACCCCTGATCTTTACCTGGTGGTCTATACGACCCAGATACTCTATATCCCCACCAGGAAGCCACCTGCCAAGATCACCCGTGCGATATATCCGGTCTCCCTCAATAAATGGATTTTGCAAAAAGCTCATCGCCGTAATGTCATCCTTGTTCAAATACCCCCTCGCTACACCAGGACTGGATATATATATCTCCCCAGTAACACCTATGGGCAAAAGCTTCAGACCCTTGCCAAGGATGTATATCTTAGTGTTGGCTATCGGTCTTCCTATGGGTACATTGCTGCACCCAGGGTCCAGTTCACTGAACTTGTATACGATGCATCCCACTACGGTCTCTGCAGGACCATACTCATTGTAAATGGTGAGCCCTGGGTACTTCTTCAACATCGACCTGGAAACCTCTGCAGAAAGCGCTTCCCCACCCAGGATTAACCGATTTAACCTCTCCGACTTCAAAAGCATACCATCTGTAAGATGATCTGCGACCTCCAGATGCGCAGGGGTCAATTTTGCAATATCACACCTGTCGCTGCTGATCACCCGCTCGAGAAGTGTGGTAGGATCAAGACCCACCGGCTGTATCTCGATGGTCTGCCCTGCAGCCAAAGGCACAAATATGCTTGTAACCGTGAGGTCGAATGACATGGATGTATAAAGGGGGAAACTGCCCTGACCCTTGATGTCATAGTATCTAACTGCCCAGGCGATGTAGTTGACGAGCCCCCTGTGTTCTATCTCTATGCCCTTGGGCTCACCGGTTGAACCTGATGTGTATATCACATACACGAGATCTCTGCTGGAGTTCACCCGTTCGGGCCTGACCTCCGGCATGCTGTCGATCTCTTCCCCGTCCATGTCCAGTAAGAGCGTCTCTCCATCATAAGGGGGAAGCCTGTCGACCATTGAGGAGTGGGTCAGTATCAGCCTGGCGCCGCAATCTCTCAGCATATACGCAAGCCTGGCCTCCGGATACTCAGGGTCCAAGGGCACGTAGGCGCCACCCGCCTTTAGAACCCCCAATACGCCTACGATCATATCAGGGGACCGTTCCATGATGAGACCCACATTGGAATCCCTTGTTACCCCACGCTTTTGCAGATAGTGCGCAAGCTGATTCGCCCTCGCATTTAGTTCCCTGTAGGTAAGAGACTTCCCCTCAAAGGTTATGGCAACACGCTCAGGCGTCTTTTCCACCTGGTCCTCAAAGAGCTGATACGCACACCTGTCCTCTGGATACGGGACGTAGGTGTTATTGAATGAGGACAATATCTCATCTCGCTCCTTCGGGGTCAGTATATCCAGATCGGACACCTTTATGCCCGTGTCTTTTATAACGGCACATAGCGTGGCATACATGTGTCCCATCATTCGCTTTACGGTCTCCTGACCGAACCATTCCTTGGAGTAATGCATCCTGATACTTAGACACGTCCCAGGGATAGTCACTATGGTGATTGGGAAGTTGGTCATCTCCCGGGCCTCGATATCAGAGATACGGAAATCATGATGGAGGCCCATTGCAAGGGATCCTACGGGGTAGTTCTCGAAGACAACAATACTGTCAAAGAGATTCTGCATACTTGGAATAGCGCTGCATGCCTTAATATCGGGTAAGAAAGAATATTCATATTCTCTCACGGCAAGGGATGATGCCTGAATGGACTGAAGCAATTCATTTACGGTCGTGTCCCCGGCAAACCGAACCCTAAGGGGAAGGGTGTTGATGAAAAGCCCCACCATATCCTCGGAGCCCTTCAGGTCTGCAGGCCTTCCTGAGGATGTAGACCCAAAGACCACATCATAATGATCGCTGTAATATGACAACAGGATGACCCACACGGCCTGTATCACGGTGTTCTGGGTGATACGCTCCTTTTTTGCCAGGTTCTGTAGTTGAGTCGTTATCTCTTCTGTAAAATCCAGCGTCTCCTCCCCGATATCTATTGTATCCGATTGGCTAGGCCTCCTGTCAACCAGCAGAGGGGTCGGCGTGTCAAAATCGCACAGCTGCTCTTTCCAGAATGCCTGTGCGCTATCCTTATCCTGATTCAGGCACCATGCGATGTAATCCCTATAAGGTCGTCTGTCCGGCCCTTGAAGGGGAACACCTGAAACACGGAACATGTAAATATCGAAGAGGTCATTCAAGACTATGGGCAAACACCAGCCATCGATGATGATGTGGTGATAACTCCATACTAAATGGTGCCCATCCTTTCCCAGTCTGAACAGATTTAACCTCATAAGGGGACCTTCCTCCATATCGAACGGTTTTCCTCTGTCGTTATCAAGGAAGCCCCGGATTTCCTTTTCCTGCTGTCTCCTGTCAAGGCCCGCTATATCGTGTACGTTAAGGTTTATGGGAAGCTCCTTAAGTACAATCTGGAGCGGTTTCTTCACCTTGGCCCATTTGAACACGGTCCTGAATACGGGAGTCATGTCTATCAGTATATCCCACGCTGTCCTGAAGGCATTGATATTTAAAGGGCCATTTATCCTGAAAGCCAACTGCTGAAAATATACTGGAATCGTGTTATCGTACAGAGAATGAAAAAGTATCCCCTTCTGTGTCGGAGATAACGGATAAATATCCTCCGTGTTTTCCTTGGTGACAAAAGACATTAAGAACCTCCTCAGGCTCTATTCGTAAATACTGTCCAATTCCTCCTGGTTAAGCTGCGCTAAGCCAAAATCTGAAGGGGTTATGTCAAAATTCTTAGGCTCTAGGCAGTGCGTGATTATTTTGGACAGCTCATCTCTAAATACCTGCATGAGTTTTTGTATAGTTTCCCTTTTGTGCTTGTTCGCGCTGTAAACGAAGTTTATGTTGAGACGAGAATCCATCACCAAGCAGATCACGTCTATAAGGTTTGTCCTTCTATTTCGGGCATCTATGGTCCCTGGAACATCGGGTCTTACCAACTTGAGGAACCCATCAATCCCGGAAAGCGTTAGCTGACCCAGGTAGTTGTAACTGATGCCTGCGTTGATGTGCTCATCAAAATCCCCCATGTATCTGAGTACACTGTAGTTAAAGCCCCTGTGCGGAATGCTGCGGAGTTTCTCTTTCACGTACTTGATGTGGGATGCCAGATCAGCATTGCTATCAGAGCGTAAGACCACAGGGTATATGGAAGTAAACCACCCCACGGTCCGTGATGTGTCCACTCCAGCCAATACATCCTCCCTCCCATGACCCTCAAAATCAAGTATGATATGATCGTGGCCAGTCCAAGCCATTACTGCCCTCATCAATGCCGCAAGGAGGAGATCGTCTACCTCAGTGTTATACGCCTTGTGAGCATCCCTAAGCAGATGCCCGGTTTCATCCTCATTCAACTCTTCCCTCACCACATTAGAAGACCCGATGTCATTGGGACCCAAATCATGATCATTGGGTAACGCCATCTCTGCCCCAGAGAGATCGTCCCTCCAGTATATCTTCTCATCCTCCAGGTTAGACTCGGTAGCGTACTCCTCTAGTTTACCCGCCCACTCCTTGAAGGAAGTTGTCTTGTCCGGCAATACGATCTCTCCACCACCTATGGCAGCGCCATAGCCTGCAAACAAGTCCTCCAGCAAGATCCTCCACGAAACCCCATCTACCACAAGGTGGTGACCTACCAGCACCAGATAGTCCACGCTATCCTTTCGGTACAGGCCGGCGCCGAAAACGGGGCCGTGAACAATGTTAAGAGAGGCCTGTAGCCTACTCACCTCTCCATAAAGCTCACCCTCACTCCCTACGTCCTTGGCTACAAACAAGACATCCTCACCAGGGGGGATATTCTCCTGCATCCCATCTGCAAACCGCATCCTCATTGCATCATGATGATTAAGTAAAGCCTGCAGACTCATCTTTAATGCAGCCTCGTCTACGCACCTCGTGGAGCTAAACATCAACGCTTGATTGAAGTGGTTCTCATTTTCAAGCCCCAGACTAAAGAACCATCTCTGTATCGGCGTAAGGGGGGAAGTACCAATTACGGGACACTGCTCTGCCTTCACCCTCGTGGAGATGCCGACTACAGGGGCTATCTTTGCTATCGTCTGCCGGTCAAAGATATCCCTTGGGCGTATCTCATAGCCCCTCTTATTCAGCCTCCCAACCACCTGCAGACTGATGATGGAATCACCGCCTAAATCAAAAAAGTTGTCATGTATACCCACCGTGTCGAGACCCAGGACCTCCATCCATACTTCCACAAGTGTCTGCTCCAGATCATTGCGAGCGGCCGCATACTCAGTGGACACTTCAGGCCGCATAACCGTAGGTTCAGGCAAGGCTCTGCGATCCACCTTGCCGCTTGTATTCAGTGGCAATGCATCAAGCCGAATAAACCGCAAAGGGATCATGTAATCAGGAAGGCTTCTACCCAAGAACTCCCTCAATTCAGATACGGGAATCTCTTGATCGGAGGCATAATATGCCACCAAAAACCTGTCCCCTGACGCATCCGCCCTATCTACGGCGACACAATCTATCACAGCAGGATGTTCAGCAAGCACAGATTCCACCTCGCCGAGCTCAACCCGAAAACCGCGTATCTTTACCTGGTAATCAATCCTCCCAAGAAACTCGATGTTCCCATCCGGCAACCACCTGCCCATATCACCAGTCCTGTATAATCTTCCTCCATGATTGATGGGATCGTCTATAAATCTCTCTTCTGTGAGTTCTGAATCGTTCAAGTACCCCAAGGCAAGCCCATCTCCTCCTATGTGCAGCTCGCCAGCTACCCCTATAGGCACAGAATTCATATCTCTATCCAGGATATATATCTTGGTGTTCGCAAGAGGAGAACCTATAGGTACACGAGCGGTCTTGCGAACCGCATCAATATCCACCGAATAGGAGGTAGAATCTACACTTCCCTCGGTTACCCCGTACACATTGGTCCACCGTACTAAGGCGCTGCACTTCCCTTGGAAAAACCGCTCAACCAAGCTCACAGGCAACGTCTCTCCTCCTATGATTATATGTTTAAGCTTTAACCCCTGTTCATCGGCGATACCACTGCCCACCATCAACTCCCACAAAGAAGGTGTTCCATCAATCACCTCTATCCCATGCCGCAATATATAGGAGATCAATTGCGTGGTGTCCCTCTTCATATCTCCGGGGATGGGATACAAGGTATGACCAAATAACAGACTCGTGAATATCTGTTGAACCGATGCATCAAAACTGAATGATGCTACTTGCCCCACACGCAAAAACCCCGTGTAGTTTGAATACACCACCTTATCAAGGGCGTGCACAAGATTTACTACACCCCGGTGAGGGATTAAGATCCCCTTAGGCCTTCCTGTAGAACCTGAGGTGTACATTGCATAGGCGACATCATCAGCCGCTATACTTATCCCCGGATTATCGGAACCATACCAGCTTACCTCTCCTGAGTCCCCATCCATACACACCCTATCTATCCCGGGAGGCAACTTGAAAAAAAACTCTTCCTTGCTCACCACCACCGGAGCCATACTGGTTTCCAGCATGTATTCTATCCTTGCCTGCGGGCATTCTGGATCTATGGGCAGATACCCTCCGCCTGCCTTCAATATCGCAATAATTGCCACAATGCTCTCAACAGGACAACCCACCATCATCCCAACAATTACCCCGGGCTTCACTCCACGGGTTCGCAAACAATGAGCAAGCATGTTCGCCTGGGCATTGAGTTCATCATATCCCAACACCTTGTTTTCAAAGACAACCGCATCCCGAGATCCCATCTCATCTACCCGAGATTCAAAGAGCTCAACCAGGGCGCTCTCGCGAGGATACGGTAATGTTGTGACATTGAACCCTTGGAGGACATTTTTCTTTTCCTCCGATCCCATGATCTCCACCTGGGCAGCGGGACGCGAAGGATCCTCAACCATAGCCAGAAGGATATTTGTAAGGTGATCCAGTATGCGAGGGATGGTCTCATCTTTAAAGCGATCGGCTGCATACGCCAAGGATAATTCCACCCTATCCCCTGGCAGTAAAAGTAGCGTGATATCAAAGTTTGTCCTGTTCAGGGTTCTTATGTCAGACATGCTAGGACTATTATCTGAGGGTAACAAAAGGGAGTTCAGGGGATAGTTTTCAAAGACAACGATGCTGTCAAAGAGGCTCTTGGTGTGAGGGACTTCAGTACAGGCCTTGACATCAGGAAGGAAGGAATATCCATATTCTTGTATCTTCAAGGATTGCCCCTGAATCGCTCTTAGTAACTCCTCAACCGTTGATGTCAGTTTCGCACGTACTGGTAGACTGTTGATGAAGAGGCCTATAATCTCTTCTGCGCCAGGCAGGTCAGCTGGCCTGCCGGAGATGGTAGACCCGAAGACTATATCGTCATTGCCGCTGTACCGGCCGAGTAGGATTGCCCAGGCAGCCTGCAAGAGCGTGCTCAGCGTAATCCTTTGCTCCCGGGCAAAAGACTCAAGCCTCTGAGTTATACTCTCAGTCAACTGGAGTCTCTGCTCACTCACACTGAGTTTGTCCCCTTTCGCCTTGTGGTCCCACGGCAATGGCGTTGGTGTGTTAAATCCCTCCAGGTATTCGTTCCAGAACCCTTTGGCTTTGTCCTTATCTTGCTTGGCGATCCAGGCTATATAATCCTTATACGCCGGTCTGTTCAACGCGACTGGTGAACTACCCTCCTGTAACGCATTGTATACGGTGACGAGGTCCGTCATTATAAGGGAGAGGCACCACCCATCGAGCAGGATATGGTGATAGCTCCACACAAAGTAGTGCTTTTGAGGCGTAAGCTCAAGTACATTCAATCGCATGAGAGGCCCTTTTGCCAGGTCCAACGGGTCTTTTCTGTCCGAAACGAGAAACGCTTCTATCCTCTCTTGCTGGGCCGCATCATCAAGTCCTTTTAGGTCGTGTAAAATAAGGCTTATGGGCCGTTTCTTTAAGACTAGCTGAACCGGCTGGCTGGCATCCTTCCAGTTGAACACGGTCCTGAATACCGGATGCTGGTCCACAAGGTAGTTCCACGCGTCCTCAAGTCGCCCAAAATCCCACGTCCCATTCATCGTACAGCAGAACTGTTCAAAGTACGCAGATGTCTCTTGGTCGTACAGGGAATGAAAGAGCATGCCCTGCTGCATAGGGGACAGGGGATAAATATCAGCGATATTGCTCTTTGTTAAATAAGACATAGGCGGCTCCCTATCCATGGACTTCTCCTCATTTAAATTCTGCAAGTCGGTCCAGCGCCTCCTGATCCAGGTCTACAAGATCAAAGTCAGATGGTGTTATGTCGAAGTTGTTGGGGTCAAGACAGTGTGCGATTACTCGGGAAAGTTCCTCCTTGAATGAGTCTGCAAGCCTCTGCATGGTGTCTCTGGCATGCTTGTTTTGGCTGTAAATGAAGTCTATCCTGAGTCGATCGCCAAACACCATGCATATCACATCGATAAGGTTGGCCCTTTTGTTTCGACTGTCCAATGTTCCCGGGACATCAGGGCTCACTAGATAGAATGACGGGTCAAGGCCAGGAAGTGTAATCTGCCCCAAGTAGTTGAAGCTGATATCCGTATCTATCGATAGGTCAATGGAACGCAAATACTTGAGCACACCGTAGTTGAACCCTTTATGCGGGACCGTATGGAGCTTTTCCTTCACATATTTTATCTGCTTTGCCAGGTCCGCATTGCGATCGGATCGGAAAACCACTGGGAATATCGTGGTAAACCAACCTACTGTATGGGAGATGTCAACTCCATCCAATATATCCTCTCTCCCATGACCCTCAAGATCGAATACCACTTCATCCTGATCTGACCAGTCCTGCAAGGCCCGCATCAATGCGGTAAGCAAGAGATCGTTTACTTCGGTATTATACGCCTCGTTGGAATCCCGCAACAACCGCCTGGTTTCATCCTTACTCAACTCTTCCCTCACCACATCGGAAGATCCGATGTCATTGGGGCCCCTATCATGATCAATCGGCAGAACCATCTCTGCCCCAGAGAGATCGTCCCTCCAGCAGGCAGCTTCATCTTCCAGATCAGACCCGGAAGCGTACGCCTCGAGTTTGGTCGCCCACTCCTTGAATGAGGTGGTCTTATCGGGTAGTGCGATCTCTCCACCACTTATGGCAACCCCATAGCCTGAAAGCAAGTCCTCCAACAAGATCCTCCACGAAACCCCGTCTACCACAAGGTGGTGACCTACCAGTACCAGATAGTCCGCGCTATCCTTTCGGTACAGTCCAGTGCCAAATACAGGGCCGTGAACTATGTCAAGAGAGGCCTGCAAACGGTTCACCTCTGTATCAAGCTCACACTCACTCCCTACATCCTTCACTATAAACAATACATCCTCACCAATGGGTTTATTCTCTTGTCTACCATCTGCAAAGCGCATCCTAAGCGCATCATGATGACTAAGTAGAGCCCGTAAGCTCCTCTTAAATGCGATATCGTCTATGGGCGTCATAGACTTGAACATCAAAGACTGATTAAAGTGATCCTCATTCTCGAGTCCTAGATCAAAGAACCACCTCTGTATCGGCGTAAGAGGGGCATCGCCGACTACAGGCCCCTGTTCGGCCTCCACTCCCTTGGATAGATCCACGACCGGAGAAAGGGCTGCTACCGTCTGATGGAGGAGTATGTCCTTAGGCTGCAACTTGAAACCTCTCTGGTTCAGTCGACTCACCACTTGAAGGCCGATGATGGAATCTCCACCGAGATCGAAGAAGTTATCGAAAATGCCCACTTTGTCTATGCCGAGCACCTCTTTCCATACCTCGGCTATAGTAGCTTCAATCTCATTGGATGGTTCGACATAGTCTGTGGTCATCTCCGGGCGCAGATGCTGCGGCTCTGGCAGGGCGGATCTGTCCACCTTGCCGTTTCGGTTCAACGGCAAGGCATCAAGCCTTAAACAGAGATTTGGGATCATATACTCCGGTAGGCTTTTCCTCAGCGCAGAACGGAGATCATCCACCGGTATGTCCTTCTCGGATACGTAATAAGCCACAAGCATCTTATTGCTGGCTTCAAGGTTATTGACGACAACCACGCAGTCCCTTATACCATCGTGGTCTCTCAACACCGTCTCGATCTCCCCAAGCTCTATCCGGTGGCCTCTAATCTTCACTTGATGATCAATGCGGCCCATGAAGTCAACGCTTCCGTCAGGAAGCCATCTACCCATATCTCCCGTCTTGTACAGGACTGGGTCGTCAACATCCGGCATGGGGTTCTCTATGAAGGCGTTTCTCGTCTTTTCAGGGTCATTGAGGTAGCCCTTCGCAAGACCATAACCGCCTATGTATATCTCTCCGGGAACTCCAACCGGCGCTGGCTTGAGATACTTGTCCAGTATGTATACGGTTGAATTCGCGACAGGGAACCCTATGGGGATGCTGGTTGCATTATCCGGCACGGACTCTATGGGGTAATAGTTAGAGAATGTGGTATTCTCAGTGGGGCCATACCCATTGGCCAAGACGCCCGGCCTTGTGTACAAAAGCCCCTTTTTTATATGGTTCACTGATAACGCTTCCCCCCCAACCAAAAGCCTCTTCAGCTTGGAGATACTATCGGGTCTGGAATCTATGAGCTGATTGTAGAGCACAACCGTAAGGAATATTATGGTGATATCATTTGTGAGAAGCAGTTCTGCAAGGGAGTCTGGCGACATCACATCGTTGCTCTTTGCCATGAAAAGGGAGCCTCCATTTAAGAGCGGGCCCCAGAATTCCAGCGTGGCGGCATCAAAGGCAACGGCGGCTATCTGCAAGAACCTGTCCTCAGATGTGATGTCCACATAGTTCGTGTTTTTCACCAGCCTGGCGATCGCGACATGAGGAACCATTACCCCTTTTGGCTTGCCTGTGGAGCCTGAGGTGTAGATGACGTAGGCGATGTCTTCAGGTTCATTGACGTTATCAACATCCGATCCATCTAAAGCTCCACCCTGTTCCCAGAATCGATCCATGCACAGTACATGACCCTGATAATCGGACAAGCTGTCCATGAGAGACTCGTGCACGATAGCCACGGGCGAGCGTATCTCTTCGAGCATGTATCTTATCCGCGAGACCGGATACTCCGACTCAATGGGCACATATGCACCACCAGCCTTGAGTATGCCCAACGCCCCGGCTATCATGTCAAAAGAGCGCTCAACCATAATGGCTACATAGGTCCCCCTGCCTACGCCGTGACCCTTGAGGTAGTGGGCAATCTTGTTGGACATCTCATTGAGCTGGGCATAGGTTGCCACCTGATCACCGAACACGAGGGCCTCCTTGTTTGGGAATTGCTCGACTTGCTCCAGAAAGAGCTCATGGGTGCATTTGTCTTTGGGAAAGTTCCTGGCCGTATCGTTGAATCCTTTAATGACCTGCTCCCTTTCTTGAGGGCCAAGCATCTCAATTTCGGAGATCCGTTTATCCGGGCAGTCGTGTATGGCCCGGATAAGGTTAAAGAGATGCTCCATCGTGCGCCTGATGGAGCTTTTCTCGAAGAGGTCGGCGTTGTACTCAAACTGCATGGTAACGTCGTCTATGCCTTCGGAGAATGTCACGAACATATCGAACTTTGCCATGGGATCATCGCCAGTGATATCCTCAAAGGAGATGTCACCTATATTCGCATCGGCAATGGAATTAGCATATGCATCTCTGTACTCAAAGACCACGTCAAATACAGGCGAGCGGCTCATATCTCTCACCGGATTGAGGATCTCCACCAGCTTATCAAAAGGATAATCCTGGTTTGCATAGGCGTCCAACGAGGTCTGCTTGATCTGGTCAAGGAAGTCTGTAAACTTGGGGTTGCCGGAAAGGTCACAGCGCATGGGTAACATGTTCACGAAAAAGCCGATAAGGGGCTCTATCTTCGTATTGTTCCTATTTGCAACGGGGGAGCCTATGATGATGTCATTTTGGCCGGTTTGCTTGTGGAGCATGAGCGAGAAGACAGCCAGTGTGAGCATGAATTGTGTCACGCCCTGGCTTTGTGCAAACCCCTTCAATCTATGGAAAAACTTGGAGTCAAGGGCCATCCTCTCGGTTGCCCCGTTCTGGGTTTGTATGGCAGGCCTGGGACTGTCAGTTGGCAAGTTCAACACCGGTAGCTCACCTTTGAGGTTCAAAAGCCAGTAAGCCTCCTGCTTCCTGATTGCTTCACTTTCAATGAGGGTATTCTGCCAGTGGGAGAAATCCCTGTACTGGATTGGAAGTTCTAGGGAAGGGGTAGGCTTTCCCTCAAGGAAGAAGAAGTAGTTGCCTAAGGTCTCCTGTATTAGTATGCGCATGGACCACCCGTCTGAAATAATATGGTGCATGATGAAGATGAATGCACACCTCGTATTGGAAAGCATCACCATCTTTGCCCTGAATAAAGGTCCCTCCTCCAGGTTGAATGGTCTTAACTTCTCTTCCTCCACGATCTGTCGAAGCCTCTGTCCCTGGTCTTTCCGGGAGGATATGTCCATTACGGGAATATCCAGTTCAAGGGTATCTGCGATTACCTGCACAGGCTGGTCATCGATGGTGCGAAAGGTGGTCCTTAGGCTTTCGTGCCTGTCCACAACCGTCTGCAGCGCTTTGGTGAGTATAGGGAGGTCGATCTGGGCGTTCTCCACGAGAACCGCGGCCGGTATATTGTAAAAAGGACTATTCAGCACTACCTTGTCCAAGAACCACAGTCGCTTTTGTGCATGAGATACGTCATAGCAATCCCTTGGCCCAAGAGCCTGAATTGGAGGAAATCCTTGTGCACTCCAGGACTCAGCCATTGAGTCTATGACGTGGGCGAGGGACTCTACGTTTTGATGCTCAAAAATAGCCTTGACAGGTATCTCTATGCCAAATTCGTCCTCTATCCGGGAAGCAACCTTGGTTGCCTTAAGTGAGTTACCACCCATGTCAAAGAAGTTGTCGAACTTACCCAGAAGATCCACTCCCATGACATCTTTCCAGATATCTATGAGGCGTTCTTCCTTTTCCGTAAGTTCACCATCTGGCTCACCCTCAGCGGCCTTCACGACTGCGGCAGCATCATGAACGCTGACTACAGTAGGAAACTCGTCATTCTCGAACTGTTCTCTGAGCTTGAACCTCTTAACCTTGGCAGTGGGTGTCCTCGGTATTTCGTTGATGGGGACGAGAAAGTCTATGATTATACCGATGTCGGCTACCAGTGCCCTGTTTACACGGGAAAGAAGAGAGGCAAGGGCATCCCTGGGTTCAAAGGATCTTACGAAGAGTATTATCTTCTCGCTATCCGTCTCGTAATGCCTTAAGCCGGAGATAGCAAACTCCTTGAATGTCATGCCAGGGACCTTCTTTATGTGCTCTTCTATATCATGGGCGTACAGGTTCTGGCCATTGACAAATATGATATCCTTGAGCCTGCCGGTGATCGCAACCCTGCCGTCCGCAATGAAGCCCATATCCCCGGTCCTTAGCCACCCATCGCAAAACAGATCCTTATTTGCCTCAGGGCTGTTAAAGTAGCCCTTTGTCACGGTTGGCCCTTGCACCTGTATGTGACCCACCATGTTCTCGTGGAGGATCCGGTCATCGTCGTCCATTACCCTGACCCTTGTGCATTGAATAGGGCCCCCCAAATCCGCGAGCTCTATGCTGTCCTTTTCCGAACCGGCGGGCTGTATGATCTTTTCCCTAAAGAACGCCTCTTTGTCCACCCTATGGAATAGGGGCTCCTCGAACATATGCGGAAATGATATCTCCACGGTAGCTTCAGACATGCCATAGCCCATACACATCGCCCTGGGATCGAACCTGTACTTGCTGAACTTCTCGACAAAATCCCTTGTCACCGAGGGTGATATGGGCTCGGATCCATTGCCCATCATCCTTATACAGGAGAGGTCGATCCCATTAATGTCATCATCCTTTACGTGGGTTGTGAGCCACTGAACTGCAAAGTTGGGGCATGGCACAAAAGATACCCTGTAGCGGTCGATCAACCGCAGAAACAGGGCCGGGTTCTCTATAAATGTTTTGGGTTTCAGCGTCACCTGGTCAAATCCGGTTGCGGTCGGGCCTAGATGAAACCCTATCAGGCCCATAACATGAGAATAAGGCATCCAGTTTGCCATGCATATGTCACCGAAAGACAGATCGAGGAGTACCGACACCTTGTTCCCGCTTAGTACAAGAAGGGTGTCGAGTATGGTCTTTCCGATTCTTGTCCTGTTCAGGAGGTTCCCGAAGGAGGATTTAGAAAGGGAAGAGACCGCCTTGCTTAAAGGTCCGGGCCCATCATCCTTCCAAATCTTGTGCTTGATGACATGGAAAAAAAAACCGATAACCGGCCTGTAATCGCCAGGCGCAGCGTCGATGAAACCCATTGCACCCGCCTCTACGGCACAGAGGATGTTCTTGTGGGTGAGCATCACGCCCTTGGGGTCGCCGGTTGATCCTGATGAGAACTGCAGAATTGCCACATCATTAGATCTTGGCCTATGATGGTGACTGGCAGGGGCATTGTCAAGAAGTTCCTTAATATCCAAGATCAACACATCCCCGAGGCACTCGTAGATCTCTTTTGGCTGGTCAGTGACGATGCAGAACCTATCAAGTAAAGAGCATACCTTTGTGACCCTCTCCATGCCTTCGCTTAAGGGGAACCCCCACGGCGTGGGCAGGGGCGTCGGCACAAATCCGCCGAGCAATGCTCCCCAGAATGCGGCCAGGAAAGACGGCGAATCTTCCACTTGGAGGACTACCTGGTCACCCGGTCTCATCCCCCTGTCTTGAAGACCACGGAGCACACATTTGGCGCTATGTAAAAGCTCAGCATTGGTTTGCATCCGCTCGTTGCCGGCGTCATCCACATGGAGTATGCCCTTGTCAGGGGATATGACGCATGCTATCTTGAGGGTATTTGGCAGGTTTCTTATAATCGATGATAAGACCTGCCTCTTGCCGCCTGTTGTGCCTTCGGCTATCGCATATGGAAGGTTCTTAGTAAAGCCTTCTGTATCTAACAGCCTTTCAGACATAAACAACCTCCACCCCCAGTTCTTCTAGAATCCAGTGCGCCATTTGTGAAAGCCAGCGTCCTTTGGCATCATCGGCAACCTTGATTCGACCCTCATGTACCGCCTGGATCAAGGCATGTGTCTGCTCATCTATGGCGTGGGTCTGCATCAGGTTCTCGATGGCGGTCAACAACACGGCCTTTATCTCCTTTATACCTGTTTGACCCATCAGGCTCTTCACTTGCTCCATAAATGCCTGATCAGGTGGGTTGGGAGTTTCCACTTCATTCGGTAGCCCAAGGTCATTGATGGCCCTGATCACATACCTCCTTCGCTCAGCGTAAGGCAAGGCCTCAAGCTCATCAGGCAGGATTGGCCGTCCGACATAATAATCCTGCTTCCCATAGCCAGTTGGAAAGTCCAGTGTGTTTTTCATCTCCTTCACAGGAAGTCCCCCTACGAACCGTACGGGCACGACTGGGAGGCTCGACTCCCTGGCCATATCGATAAAAACGGAACTCAAGATTTTAACGGGGTTGCGGCAGCTTACCCCTAGTTTTCCTTCTACATGCAGAAATACCGAAATCCCCTCCCTGGCGATCATAGCCTTGAGGTTATTGATAATATCGAAGAGGGAACTTCTATCATCTTGATCAAAGTAGATGATATTCCTTGGATACGTCACCCCGGGATAGGAATAGGAGAAGTCATCGAGTGAGCCAATCCAACCGGTTCGGTGCTCTGCGTTGGCTATGGATATCGTTCTGCGGTCGGTCAACACTTGAATAATCATAGGAAAGAGCATCGACTCCACCTGTACCTGGTGGTTGGCAAGATAGAGGACACTTTGACCTTGAATAGTATTGAAGGCGGTAGGGTCTTCTAAGATCACATTCCGGGTAAATTGTCTGCAGAGCCCCTGTATAAAATTTTCTCCGACCCATGGTCCTATACTCCATACTTTGCGCCCGTATGCAAGCATCCTTTCAAAATCTAAAAAAGGCGTACCTATGTCCACCACAGATTCGCTATTCTTTTCACCTTCGTAGACTACGGGATAAAGAGTAAGGGGCATCGAATCACAAACGGTTATCTTCCCATCCTGAACCAGGTGAACACTTGAGAGATGAACCCCTGCTCGGTGAGCCACCCGCTCCTTGATTGCAATCCCCTGATCATCACCGGAAAAGTGATTCATTGTTGGATCCAAGGCGTTCTCCCCATCCAGGTTCAGGTTATCCTTTTCCTTGTACAAAGGGGCACTTCCGGATACAATGTGCATCCTTAAGCCCTTGACATGAAAGATACGGAGATCATCCGCCCATAGCCAGGCCTCGGCCACCGCATAAGAACCTCTCTCATATCGACCTTTCTCTATGATATGCATCTCCACTAAGATCCGCTTCTTATCGGGATTCACCTGACCCCTGTACTTCCAGGTCGTGGACACATTGAGAGCAATCGGCTCAAAGCGCGGGTGTTCGATGTCCTCGCCCATGCCCTCGTGTAACATATAGAACTGCAAGAGTTGTACCATTGACTCAACCCCAAGGGATCCGGGTTGCACCGGATCCTGGAAGAAATGGGCCTTGAAGAACCATTCGCTAACATTCACGGTCTTTTCCGCACGCAAGCGTCCCAACCCCTTGTCACCCCCCTCAGGCCAGTACCCGGTAACACGATCGAGCATGAGCAACATCTGCCTTGCAAGACGCGGTTCTCCACCACAGTATCGATCCGGTTGCTTTGTGAAGTCAACCAGGAAATCGCAGGGCTCATCAAGCCATTTCACTTCCTCATCGGTGGCTCCCAGGCCCACCTGTTGATCGAGGGCCTCCTTAGGGAAGAACCCGAACCCCGTCTTCATGGTGTAAACGGATCTCTCTCCCACGAAACATTCCACGTCAAAGTTGAATAATGTTAGGCTCGAGATATGGGCGATATTGGTAAGCATAGTACGGGTACGTATGGTCCCGGAATCCGGGAGAATCTCCGCACTCACCGTCCCGGTTCCATCAAGGTTTCGAAAATAGAGCGCCTCGTGGGAGGTGGCGGGACCGCCCTCAAATACAGCGAGCCATCCACAAGGTTGCAGGCCGACTTCCATTAACACACAGAAGGGCATGGTGCGATTTCCATTCTCATCAAAATACCATGCACCAGGAGGTACATCGTATTCGGCCTCAATCGCCTCCCCTGTCTTCATGGCTCCCATCTCGGCCTCTATCTTAGTTACGCGTGTCATAAAATGGTAAGGTGGACCTGGAAGACGGGAAATATGACGTGGTCCATCAAAGATTCGACCCAGTTCCCCAAAGGCATCGGAGGGCCGGCCAAATGCACAGGCCAGCAGAGATTTATAGCCGAATTCCGTGTCTCCTACTCGGGCTACCGGCTTTTTTTCTACATGACCATCAAGGAGGTGAGGCCAGCAATCAAGGGGCCAGTCAGGCACCAAACGAAGCCCCATTCGCCGTATGTGAAGCATCTTGAGTCCGTCACAGGTGCCAAGGATATCTGCATAGATAGTAGGGCAGGGGCCGTCAATCACTTCTTCAATAAAGGTCTCATAGATCAATGTCCTGCTCTTTGGCGTCACCTGACCACGGCATAAGATGTGATATATTTCATCGGGTACGGGATCGAAACGCCAGCCGTCCTTGTCCAGAGTATAACCCATGGCTGTCATATAGAATGCCATGGTCTGCAAGCAGGCATCGCTCATCAAGGTGCCCGGCATGCACGGATCGTTCTTAAAATGGCAGGTTAGATACCATGCATCTGGGGGGATTTGATTCTCTACACGGAGATACCCCCGCCTCCATGGCCCCCCTTTTGGATCGAACTTGGTTACACTATCAAGGAGAAGCATCTGCCCGGACGGAATCTTCGGGGTTTTGGAATGGGTCTCGGAGATTTCAAACCCTGGCCCAAAACATTCATAGGCTCGGCCTTCGGAGAATGCCCGAATCTGGTCCACTGAAAACTCTCTGCGCATGCAGGTAACAGCGGGTTGATCAACCCTGGCGTCATTATCATCCTTATGTTCACCGGTCTCAGGTTCCCAGAGCACCCCTCCTGAATTGGCTAACTCTTCGTCGGAAAAGAAGCCTGCCTGTGCGTTACGCACTGAGAGACGAAGTTCCCCGTTGATTCTACAGTCATAGCGAAAGAAGAAGATGCGAACATCCCCCACATTGGCATGCCCGTCCACATAGATTTCATAACAAAGGGTATCTCCAGCCCTAGGGGGGGATCCGTAGTAAATAAGATCACAACCTAGCAAGCGATAAACCCGTTCATCCTTGTTATTAAAGTCTGCACCTAGGTATGAGATAAGCAGCAGGTCACACTGTCCGGCCTCGACCGTAACGCCTGCAGGCATGTAGCCATCATTGATATACCAGGAATCCAACTTCACATCCGTCTCGGTCCATATAATACCCTTTCCCATGGAGCCAGGCTCTGCATCGAGCCCTGTGACACGGTCTACCAGAAGCAAAGGAGGTTCCGGAACGCGTACCTGACGGTGATAGTCGTCTTGTATCTTAAAGAGCGGGCCAAACACCTCCGATATCTTCCCTGATGCCAGGATCTCAAGCTGTTCCCGTGAAAAAGTTGGGCCGCATGGTTTCTTGGCCGGTGGTTTTGAAAACTGTCTCGCAGCAGGAGAGATGGCCGATGGAGGTTTCTTCGAGGATGAAAGCGGTTCAGCATCCCTAGAAGGAGGGATTGAAGGCTTCTCTACCCCCGAACTTTCAAGGGGGCCTTTGATAAGCCCTTTTTGATCCGACTCTATCCCCTCAATGAGGATTTTCGTTGAAAAGAGATCCTCAGGGGTCTCCTTTGCTGTCAAATCATCCGAATCGAAAGATGTCGTTGCAATCGTTGGCTGGAATGAAGGGGGTAACCTTGTATCCAGGGGGTCACTGATTTCAGTGAAAGGAGTCCCCCTGCTACTGGCATTTGCCAAAATGAATAGGGCATTGTGGCGCACATCCAAAAAGTGCTGATGTATTTGGGCTTGTTGGGCTAGAAAGTCCTTGTGGATAGATGAGATGAGTGCATTTTGTGCCACAATATCGTCCAATATCTTCCGCCCGGGAGACCCTGCCTTACCGGAAACATCTGATCCGGGTATCATTCCAACTGGCATCTTGGTCTCTTCTACTATAACCTCCTTACCATTGTCACCCGCATTAACGCCTGTTTCGGCATCCATCAACACGGGAAGGAGCCACGGGGCTGGGGCCATCACCTGCGCATCTCCCTCGGATATCACTTCACCAACGGACATTTCCATAGCTGCATCATTCCTCGAAACTGGTTCAATGGTTTTCCCTTCACCATCTGGTATGAACGGGGGTAATTGTACCTTAGGGGGATGGACATGATAAATCCTTGTCCTGTTTTTAAGGGGATCGCCATGGAGTTCGATTTCTCCATGTCTTTTTATCGTCGGGATCAACTTGTCTGTAAATGTTTTGTGTTGAACGGGCACCCCTGCAGCCACCAGTTGGGCCATGGCGTGGGTGACTTGGATTAAAGAAGACCTTCCACCACGATCCATGGGAATGGCAATGTGCTCTTTATCTCCAAGAGCCTGATGAACCCACCTGGTGCAACTGTCACGAGGACCGTGTTCAAGAAAGACCCTGACCCCGTCATTCCATGCGTTTTTCACCATTCTGGGAAAATCGAGCGTTCTTGTAGCCATTCCCAAGAGAGCATCTGCTGCCCGGTCAGCCGTGGGCTCATAATAGGTGGATGTCGCTCCGGTGTAAAAACGTACGCCAGGCACGGGGGATGTAGAGCGGTGGTGCAGTCTCCGCCATTCATCTGAGTACCCTTTCATCTCGGGGCAATGGCAGGCTACATTGTAGCCCAAACGATACGCCCTATTCCGTCCGAGCTGGTTCACAACCCGCTCGCACGCCTCTGCTTGTCCACCTATTATGACATCCCCGGGAGCGTTAATAATGATGAGATGGACAAGGGGTTCTGTCTCCAATACAGTCAGCACTTCTTTCTCTGGAACCAGGAGCCCCCAATTGATCCAATTGACCTTCGTAATCCCGTGGTCTTTCCATGCCTCCCGGATGGCGGCACATTCGCCGCCCACTTCTTGTGTAAAGACTTTGGCGTCCCGGAATTCCTGGAACATGGCATCCATATCCCTCCAGGCCTCCATGGCAAATAAAGAGTTTGACTCACCAGCGGAAAAACCGATAACAGCATCTGGGACAAGCCCCATTGTTTTCCGGGAGAATCTTGCGTGGATCTGAGAAAGAAAAGAGGTTCCCCATAGCATTTTTTCCGGAGATTGTGGCCAAGCGGTATCTGCTTCGAATATCCATCCTGCGGCTTCCCGCCCGCATCCAAAATGAGAGAGAATCTCATCCATCACTTCGGGAAAAGCTAGAATGAGATCACGCCCCATACCAGGGTAAGCGCCCCCTGATCCCGTGAACACAAAAGCGAGTTCACCGTCGACCGGTGTATCCCGAAAGTAGATGCCTTGCCCTAATTCGATTTGACCCTTGGCAGGGCTATCCTTCTCAAGGAGATTTTGTGCTTGATCACGTAAATCGGCGTGCTCTTCCTCATCTGCAGCCACTAATACAAGACGTGCAGGCCCTTCTTCCGACTCTCTCCCTTGCTTTAGACTTTCCAAGACCCCTTGACGATCAATGCCAGAGTATATATTAATACGAGGAACGGGTTCTAAGACGAGACGTTTAGGGTGAGTATGGGGGTCTTCCTTCAATCTCGTAATGGCCGATTCTCCTCCCAGGGCGCTGATAGAAACCTCAGCCGATCTCGGGCCATGATAAATCAACCACGGAACAGCTTTATTACCGTTCCCGGCAGGTAAGGTTCTGTATTTACAGGCCAGTGCTGCCGCTGCTACGTGTAGAAGACCGGATGCTGCATGTGCATGACCGAAGAGGGGAGTGAGGCTCAATTCGCCTTTTTCCAAACCAAACATGAGGTCTGCTTCCTGTTTTACATCATCCGGAATGATCGCATAGATAGTGTTACCGTCTCTACGGGCGTCTTCGAGTCGCTTTAAAATCAGGGCGATAGCGGCATCTCCTGAAACCTGCCTCTCATCACCCAACACCTCTTTTGCTGCTGCTTCGTGCACTGGTTCGCAACAGATATCTACCGCCCCGACGAGTGCCGCATCGAGTTCGTTGGCTCTAAGGGCACGAATTGCCAGATCAAGACTCCTCATACCTGAAAGCTCTTCTGATGAAACAGTAAAGCTAGAACCTCCCAGATCAAACTGACTGCAAATGCGGTTGGCTATAATATTCGGCATGGCTCCTAAGATTGCGGGTGCCTTTCGCACGGGATTAATACCATCACGAACCCTTGCTACCCACTCCTTCATATTCGAGCAGTGAGAGTCCTTTGCCCAGTCCTTAGCCCACTGTGGGAGCCGCCAACACGCAGCCGAACGGGAGACCTCACCGTCGCAACCCATCCCCACCAGAACGCCGGTACGTTCCCTGGGGAGCCTACCACCCTCTGCGATTGCCTCCATAGCGGCCTTCAACATCAGGAGTTGTTGGGGAAGGGTCTGGTCGAGATCGGCCGGAGGAAAGCACAGCCCGAGTAAAGGCAATTCAAAAGAATCAACAACCCCTGCGAGGTTGCCACTTTCTTGGTTGCACAAACGAGATTTACCAGAGAGGAGTGCCTTGGCAAAATCTTCTACACCATTGAGATCAGCCACCATTGCCCCAATTCCAACTATAGCGATCTCCGCCTTAAAAGGAGCCTTTCTTTTCCCTATTTTCTTGTAACCGGTTTCGGTTTCTTTCCACTCCTCCACAATGAGGTGGGCATTGTTTCCCCCGAAGCCGAAGTTGTTTACTACAGCCCGACGAGGCATCTCACAGGTCCATGGTTCCGGCTCTGTAAGTAAACGGAAAGGAGAGTCCTTCAACAGCTCCATGGGATTTTCCACATGTAAGGTGGAAGGCCGGGTGCCAGTCTTCATGGCCCCCAATACCTTCAGGAGACCGGCAATCCCTGACACTGTAATGGGGTGCCCGATATTTGATTTGATCGTGCCTATCGGAATATCTTTCAATCCGTGGAAGACCCGGCTCATGCTTCGTACCTCGACTTCATCTCCCACGGGGGTTCCGGTGGCATGGCATTCTACCAGGGAGATGTCTGTCGGGGTCAACCCCGACATCTCATAGGCTTTTCGAATGGCCCGCTCTTGACCCTCATCTGATGGCACCAGTAGTCCATGACCCCTCCCATCGTTGGAGAGGCCCACTGCCCGGATCACCCCCAAAATCGTATCACCTGCGGATACAGCATCATCCAGTCGCTTAAGTACCACAAACCCTGCACCCTCGGCAGGGACCAAACCGTCGGCATCCCGGTGGAAGGGACGGCTCCGGCCGCTACGACTCATTGCCTGTAATGTACAAAACCCAATATGGATTATCAGATCATCCGCCCGGTTTACTCCACCAGCCAGCATCAGGTCCGCCTGTCTGTCGTGAAGCCGGTCACAAGCCAGTTTAATGGCGTAAAGAGAAGAGGCACAGGCGGCATCAAGGGCAAAGGCACCGGCATCCAATTCCAGTGCGCGGGCCAATATGTGGGCGGGAAAACCTGACATGAAGCGGTTGAGGGCGTGAGGTTTTTGAATCTCTGTCAGTTCTAGGGCTTTTCCTTCCATAAAATCCTGTGCCTGGGCATCAAGCCATATTGATTCTGCAAATTGAGTCAGGGAATGAGAAGGATACGACAAATTGCCGAAAATTGCACCAACTCCCATGACTGGAGTTCTGCAATAACCCGCATCTCGTAAGGCTTCACGCGCAGTATGGAGTACCCAATGAACCAAAGGATCAAGGCGCAGTATCTCATTTACGGAGATTGCAAAACCCTCCGGATCGAATACAGACTCAAAACCGTGTACATACCCTCCAAGGTCGGTCCATGTATGATCCTGATAATCTTTAGCGGATTCGGCCCTGACCAGTTGCGGATCAATCCTCCAATAACCGTCCGGAACTCTTGATAAGACGTCTTTCCCTGATAGTACAACATCCCATAGGTCTTGAGGGTTTAATGCTCCGGGAAGAATGCAGGCCTGGCCTATGATAGCAATTGGTTCAAAACACATATAATGCAGTCCTCCGAAATTTTTCAACTTGCATCGGGCAACATGTGCATCTCCACAGCACACATCTCGGCTACGAGTTTTTCCTCTTCGTTGAAGAACGAAAGGTCCGACATTATCCTGTCGCTGCCTACAACCTCTCCTTCTAAATGGCAGTGTATGGGTCCTTTTACCAGACCATCATGGTGCTTGAAGTAAGCGCCTATCCTGGTGGGTAAAGATTTTTTGCCCAGGAGGCGCGACCCCCACAAAAGCGCGAGTTGGAACCCGCCGTCCAGGGCGGCCACATCGGTCTTCCAAAGATCTCCAGGCCAGCCCATCTCCCTGGTACCGGCCAGGATTGCCGTAGCCGCCTTGTCGGAGACACCCTTAAGGGAGCGTATGACCTGAAAGTCAGGGCCGTGAAAAAGTTGATCATTATAGATAGTTGAAACATCATATGTCCAGGGCTCCAGCTCTTTGCTGAAGCTATTAGTTGGACTTCGACCATTATCGTGACCAAGCTCGGCCATCTCCACAGTGGCGGTATAGTGTCGAGCACCTTCCATCCCTCGAAGCTCCATGTACAAGATAGCCCCATGGCCGTTAGAATCATGACGGCAGCAAAGCGTAAGACGGTCAGAGCCGTTTTGGAAACAACTATCGAGTGGGATGCCCCGCAGGACATTGAGGTCTTTGCACGCTACAAAGGACAGATCCGGAAAAAAGAGATGTGCTGCGCGTGAGAACCACTCCAGGACCATAGTCACAGGGACAACGGGCACGTCCTTGATCCGGTGGCTGTCAAGGAAGGGATAATAAGTATCATTCACCAATAACTTCAAATCCATCGCCCGGTCTGTGGTACCAACTGACAAGCCGCCTTGGGGAGGCGCCGGACCTATAACGATCTCAGCCTTTTGAGAGGGTCCTTCCCGGATCTCATCCACCAGCTTACGAGGTCCCACGTCGAGTGGGATAAGGGAGACTCCCATCTTTTTGAAGTGGGCCTTGAGGAATGGTGATACCATGCCCCCATCCCACGGCCCCCAATTCAACGACTTTACCAGGCAAGTCCCTTTGCGGCGACTGGCCTCGGAGTTAGCCACCTTGTTGAGGATCTCGTTGGCCATGGCGTAGTCACACTGGCCCATATTTCCAAAGCGGGCCGCCACCGAGGAAAAGAGGCATATTACACTCAGGGGGTCTGTAGCTGTGGCTGAAAGGAGTGACCGAAGTCCCTGCACCTTGGTGTTAAAGACAAGGTCGAATTGCTCAGGGGTCTTCTCAGCGATGAGTTTATCGGTCAGGACGCCTGCACCATGGATAATGCCTGTAATTGGCCCCCATTCTTCGCGAATAGATTCCAGGGCCGCAGTTAGGGCTTGAGTATCCTGTACGTCGAGAGTGAAGTAACGGGCTTTGGAACCAGCTTCTTGTAAGGCCCGCAAGGTCGCCCCAATCTCTCTGTTGGCAAGGATTTGACGGGTACGACCACCCAATTCCGCAGGGGTGATGGGGCGTCCCTCAGCATTTGCCTCTTCCAAAAGGGCCAGTTTCAGTTCCCCGTCGTTTAGAGCTTCACGACAGGAAGGTGGCTCGTTCATAAGAGGGGTTCGGCCCAACAATACGATGCGAGGATGGAATTGACGGGCAAGCTCAATGAGGGTAAGCGAGGTAACGCCTCGAGCGCCGCCTGAGGCAACTATCACGGATTGGTCATCCACCTTCAAATCGCCATGCGTGAGTGCTGCACGGTAGCTCTCCAGACGAATTCGCGAGCCGTCAGCATGGAGCCCTACCTCTATTTCCGGTCCACCAGTGAAGAGCTCATGGCTAAGGGCTTCGGCCAGTTCATCCGCTGACCGGTCTCCTCGTTCTAAATCGATCGCCTTTACAGAGGCCTCGGGCCACTCAAGGGCCGCAGTCTTCACCAGTCCAGGCAATCCACCCAGCCAGACGCACGGCCGTGCATTGCCGGAAAGTCCAAAATCCCCACCAGTATCCTGAACGGTGACAAATATCCCCCTGGAAGAGGCGAATCGTTTTGCCACCTTTTTAGCAGCAAGAAAGACCTCCCGGTTAACGGCGATCGCAGAATCGTCATCCAAGGATTCACGAAGACCTCCAAGAAAGATCACAACACCTGCCTGATCTGGGATCTCGTCAACTATCCGGGCATTCACCCCTCGGTCCCTCAATTTCTCGGCCAATGCCTGAGCTACACCGGTTCCATCATTAGTAACGACCACAGGACCGCCGGAAATCAAACCCTTCATTGAAAAGCCAGAATGAGGAGCAGGTACCTCTCGTAGGGCATACCGACCAATCTCGTCAGGTTTGGTATCACCACCGTCCGTCTCGTCCAACGGGGCCTCTATGGACTCAGCTTCCGTCTTGATAGACGCTAGATCTTCCGCAAGTTCGCCCCCTTTCATACCCGATGCAAATTTTTTTATATAAGAAAGGACATCTCCCAGTGTTTGAATGTTTGCCATTACACCCGCGTCTACCTCCGGGAGCCATGGGGACTGATCTTTGATGGCTGAGAATATCTCCACACGTTTGATAGAATCGATCCCCAGATCCGATTCGAGGTTCATATCTACGGTGAGGATCTCTTTCGGGTAGCCGGTCTTCTCCGCGACTACGGACAGAAGCATCTCTTGGAAATCAATATTATCAGGGGCAGTCATGGCGGGCGGTGGGGGCTGTGTATCATGAGAAACAGCTGTTGCAGGGGTTGATGTTGAGTCCCTCATTGAGGGTGTGAATTTTTCTATATATGCTAGGACATCTCCCAGTGTTTGAATGTTTGCCATTACACCCGCGTCTACCTCCGGGAGCCATGGGGACTGATCTTTGATGGCCGAGAATATCTCCACACGTTTGATAGAATCGATCCCCAGATCCAATTCGAGGTTCATATCTACGGTGAGGATCTCTTTCGGGTAGCCGGTCTTCTCCGCGACTACGGACAGAAGCATCTCTTGGAAATCAATATCATCAGGAACTGAAACGGTAGGCACTGGGGTCGAAACCATCGGGGTGGTAGCTAAAGGCACGGCAGATGGTTCCGAGGCCGACAGGCCGGTCGCCGCAGGTGGAGCTTGTAGTGCCGCGCTAAACGGATCTGGCGATGGGACCGATACCGAAGGTATGTTGATGGAGGCATTCGGTGCAGCCCATGGCTGGAATGAAACTGCCGATGACACGTCCCCAGTATAGACAGCTCCGTTTTGAAGATACTGCCCTGTGATCATTGCGCCTAGAGTGGCATTAGAGACCTCGGCGGACTTCAAGAAAGCCATATGACTTTCGGCCATGGTCTTTTGAGAGATAGCATACGCTTCGGCGGTCTGCCGTTGAACCTCCTGATAGGCCATAATCCATGCACTCTGATTACCATTGTCTCCTCCAAATGGGTCTGTAATTGGGGTAGAAGGTTTGGACACAGGAAGAATACTAACCGGCTTATCCGATGTGCTCTTAACGGGTGCACCTACGTTAGGAGATGGGTCGGTCGGTTCATCAACAGCTATAGAGTGGTTGGAGGCAGGAGCTTTAGACATGGAAGAGTTTGCCACTGGGGTTGGAGTCCTGTCGGACGAGGTCTGTCTGAATCCAGCGTTCCTTGCCGGGTCTATATGAACCCCCTCCACTGCATGAGACATGGTCTTCGAAGGGGGAGATGTCTTATCATTTGGCTGAGGTTGGGGTGGGTTCGGCTTGGGTAGAGCGTCTAGTCCTCCCGGTGGCGGATAGGGCTTATTGTAGTTACACCCCATAAGGGGAACTGTAAGCTTTGGTTTCTTCTTCTCTCGCGGATCAGTGAGTGGGGGGTAATCTTTCCAAAGGGGGGAGATATCTACTGGCACGCCATTTACTACAAGCCTGCCGAGGGCATTCCATAGGCTTGTGATACCATGTCCGCCCTTACGATCCACATTTACAGCCAGATGAGGCCGTCCCTCGAGGCACTGCCCAACGAGGTTTGTGAGCACGGATCCTGGCCCCACCTCAATAAAAGTGCGCATGCCATTTTTGTACATGGCTTCAATCTGTTCTACAAAGCGCACCGGATGAGATATCTGCTTTGTCAGGAGCGCTCGTACCCCCGCCGCGTCGTCGTCCGGATACGGCGCTGCATCTGCGTTGGAATAGATGGGTATGGCAGGGCTATTGAATGAGATTTCCTTTAGAAAATCAAAAAAGGGGTCACAGGAATTTTTCATTAATGATGAGTGAAAGGCTGTTGACACCTGCAGCCGGCGGGCCTTGATGCCCTCCTCTGCAAGACGCTGCTCTACTTCTTCGATGGCGGGGGTGGGTCCGGAGAGAACAACCTGCTTTGGACTGTTGTGATTGGCTACTACGGCTTCGCTCTTCCATTCCTTGAGAAAGGGTTCAATCTTGTCCAGAGGCTGAAGAATAGCGGTCATGCTTCCGGGGGTTGATGCAGCCTCGGCCATAAGTTCACCCCTTTTTCTGGCTACCTTTAACAGGCTGGAGAGATCAAGCACACCTGCCTCAAAGAGGGCAGTAACCTCTCCCAGGCTGTGCCCTCCCACACAATCCGGCTTAATGCCAAGGGCCTTGAGGATAACCAGCATGCCGAGGCTCGTTGTACTGATGGCCGGTTGAGCCCACTCAGTCTGCGTAAGTCTCCGGCTCAATCCCTTCTGCTCATCCTCAGAAAAGACAGGTCGTGGAAATACCACTTCGTGGAGCCGGGTGTTGTCGTCCATCGGAATCGTGGCAGCCGTGTCCCATATCTCCCGGACTTCGTCAAAATGCATGGACAGATCGGCTCCCATACCTAAATATTGGCTACCCTGACCTGGGAAAAGAAAGGCGATGGGGCCGGGTTTTGCCCCGTACGCGTGACAGATCCCATTGGGGAAAGAAAAGGCCTCCCTCGGCTTTTTGGAGATGGTTTCTGCAGCTTGTTTCAGCTTCTTTTCCAGGTCATTCTCATCTGTGGCAACAATGGATAGCCGCGCTCTTAACCTGAAATCGAAGCCCTCTTGGCTGGTTCTAGCCAGATAAGGAAGAACACCCTCTGTATCTAAATCCTTGGCGGTTTTTTCGCAAAGGGCTACCAGGGCCTTTTCATCTTCTGCGCTGAGCAGAACTAGCTCACTTGGAGAGGTGCGTAGACGCCAGGCACACTTCCCAGGACCTGTGTATTCCTCCAGCGTAACGTGGAAATTGGTTCCACCGAAGCCGAAGGAACTAACGGAAGCCCTTCTCGGACAGTATTTGTCCCTGATCCATGGACGGGTTTCGGTATTCAGATAAAAGGGACTGTTGACTATATCTAATTTTGGGTCCGGCCGATTTACCTTAATCGTCGGTGGAAGCACCTTATGGTGTAAAGCCATAACGGCTTTGATCAACCCTGCTGCCGCTGCAGCGCTCTTTGTATGGCCAATCTGAGATTTAACCGACCCAAGGGCACACCATTGCCTATCTTCACGACCCACTCCGTCAAAAACCGTAGTCAGACCCTGAAACTCCACTGTATCACCTGCTACAGTTCCGGTCCCATGAGCCTCAACCAATTCCACGGTGCTGGGACTGTACCCTGCAACTTCATAACATCGTTGTAATGCTTTGGCTTGGCCGTCAGGAAGTGGGGCATAGATACTCGTGCCCTTTCCATCAGATGATGTCCCGATTCCCTTTATCACCGCATAGATACGGTCGCCGTCACGCTCTGCATCCTCCAAGCGCTTAAGGGCTAGCATCCCCAAGCCTTCTCCGAGAACCATACCATTAGCCTCCTCAGAGAAAGGGCGGCAATCAGAGGTGGGAGAGAGTGCCGGGGTCTTGCTGAAACTGACAAATAGGAAGGGGTCGTTATTGGTATCCACCCCCCCGGTGATCACCATGTCTGACTGGTACAGGTAGAGTTCATTGAGTGCCATAGCCAGTGCAGAAAAGGAGCTGGCACAAGCCGCGTCAGATGTGCAGTTTGTACCTCCCAAGTCAAAACGATTTGCAATACGTCCTGCTACTATATTCCCCAGTAACCCAGGGAAGGTGCTCTCTGTCCACGGGGTGTAATTGGTGAGGATACGATCGCAGATATTCTGGACCTGGTCCTCAGGGATACCCTCCTCCCTTAGGGCCTTAGTCCAAGTTGGCCGTGCCAAACGAGACGCCATCTCACCAAGTAGCTCCAATCCCGTGGCTACTCCCAATATTACGCTGGTCCGATCACGGTCCATCTTACTGAACTGCCCTTGCGTAGCATCCTCTATGACCTGTTTAGCCACGATAAGCGCCAAGAGCTGAGAGGTGTCAGTGGTAGCGATGTTGGTCGGAGGAATACCAAACTCCATGGGGTCAAAATCCACAGGAGACAGAAAGGCCCCTGTCTTGCAATATGTCTTGTCCGGGACTGACGGATCAGGATCATAGCAGTCATCTAGAAGGAAGTGAGTCGACGGGACTTCGGTAACGAGATCGTGCCCCGCCAAAATGTCCCGCCAATATCCACCAACATCGTGAGATCCAGGAAAGAGGCCGCTAACCCCCACTATTGCGATGGGGATGGACTCTAATCGGGTTTTTTTAGACACAGACATATAATTACCTCCTTAACAGGATTCAATCTCTCAAGAGAGAGTTCTTGGTCTAAAATGGAATGAAGATTCGGGTACTGGTACCCCGTAGCTGCGAAGCTGTTGGGCCCTTGTTACTACCGCTGCCCCCTCCAAGAGGTTTTTAGCAATCTCGACAACCGTCCGGTTTTCAGGTTCACTTAGAAAGGAGCCATTGACCCAGGCATTAAAAGCCCCTATAGAGGGACCGCAGCATATCTGATAGTCAACACGATGCGTGGGATCACCCTCAATCGCCCATCGACCTGAGTTGCCAAGATACCAACGAAAAACCAAGGCCATGCGGTGTTTGGGATCACGTTTGGCCTTCTCGATTTCCCTTGGGTCTCTATGCATAAAGAAACGTTGTGTCTCCGACCAAACCTCTTCTAATGAGGTCCTGAAAACCTCCTTTTCCAACTTGGCCTTCATCGGGGGGGGGATCGCTTCGAGAGAGTCGCATGTCGCATAGAGCTGATAAAGGTGTGCAGCCCTGGTTGCGAACATGGTTCCCCGCTTAAGTACCTGTACCTTTACTCCCAATTCAAACATGTCAGCAGCCGGCGCCATGGCCACATCCGTTAGGTCCGCAAGGGCCAACATTCTTCTGCCTTCCGGGGATAGGCCTGACTCTATTGCCGACTGATTGATAGAACCTGTCAGCACATAAGAAGCCCCCATAGAGAATGCTGCAGCGACTGCCGATGGACTTCCCAACCCCCCGGCAGCACCCACTCTGATGGGGCGATGGTAGCTATACCGGCTCATTATTTTGTCCCTGAGGCCAAGTATCGTAGGGAACAGGGCGGTGAGAGGCCGGTTATCAGTGTGTCCTCCGGAATCTGCCTCCACGGTGATGTCTTCGGCCACCGGGACCCAGGCTGCCAGCGTTGCTTCCATCTGGGTGAGTTTGTCCTGAGACACCAGGTAATCAACGATATCCTTGGGGGCAGGCGCCATAAAGACTTGGGCTATCTCCGGACGAGAGAGCTTTGCAAAGACATGATTTCGACGATGTATCCGGCCGGAAGGATCAGCGCTCAAACCAGCCAAAGCATAGCGTACCAAGCTTGGGGTGAGTGCCATAAAAGCTGCGGCCGAAACCCGACGTACCCCTCGCCGGAGATAGAGATCTACAACCGCTTCTTCCATTTCCGGATCAGTGGGTGTATGGATTAAATTACTCCCCCAGGATAGCCCTGAATCTCTAAGAGAGGAATGGATCTCACCTAAGGCCTTTTCGACCGCTTCAATGGATAGACCGCCAGCGCCGAAGAAGCCTATCATGCCTGCGCGGGCCATTGCGACCACCATGGCAGGAGAGGCGATACCGCGATACATCGCACCCGAGACATAGGGGAAGCGCAATCGGTGAACTTCTAAGAAGGATCGGTCGCCCAGCCACTCTGGGTAGAGAGCAGGGAGCGTACCTATGAGAAGATAAGTCGAATCGCTGATGTCCTCGCATAGCGTTGAAACCTGGCCCGACAAGGCCACACCCAAAGGCCCTCTGTGTCCATGTCGCACCACATGGGCGGGTTCTCGTATCCGGGGGATGACTGAAAGCAGGTCTTGAACAGAAAACGCAGGCGGTCCTGCATCTGGACTCCAGATGCCGATTGGAGTAAGCCCTTGGATTTTCATAATTTGGAATGTCCCTCTTGATCTGCAGCAACAGATTAATGTTTGGAAGTTAGCTTAGATTTGCTGTGGGGTAGTAGAATGGTAGAATGGTAGAATGGTAGAATCGTAGGTTTAGAAAAGTAAGCTGCCGACCAATTCATAACATAAAGAGACTCAAGATTGTGCGCTGATCATAGTTGTAGTTCCTTATTCATTAAGCGAACGCGTACAAGTCGGTGGCAACCCGATTTGCTTTGGTCTGTGAATCCTTAGAAATAGAGAACTTACACTTCTTATGAAATTCTCTATAAAAGAATCACAGGAAAACGTATGCTCTTCCGCTAACACTTTGATTATTAATCGGTGCGATTGGAAATGTATGAAAACCGTAAGTTCTAATCGAAAATGTCATTGCCATAAAATTTTCAACCCATTGAAAACATTACAGTTTTATTTTCAAAGTAATAGCGGAAGAGCATCGGAAAACGAGCACTCCGTTAAATACTTAAGCCTTTGACTTGTCGTCTCCCTTTATGCTGGGGTGTGTTTGTTCGCTACAAGTACGATTTTTCATTTATTGATTTCATTGCTAACAGCAACAATCATGCCAGACAAATACAGTACAGAACTGCCCTTAGCTCTGTAAGTAAGTATTTTTGTTGCAATTTAGGCAAGTAAGCTTCTGTTCGTCTCTTTCAAATGTGCCCTTTAATATACAATATATTTCCACTATATAGCAATAGTTTACCATATAGTGCCATCTTGGTTCCGTTAACCTTTGTTATTTGTGCCTTTGCTTCTTCGTTAGCACTCGACTTCTTTTCAGGATCAGAAGTGTATGGATTAACCATCAGTGCGCTGTTCCAGCCATACAAGGATAAACTCGACGTTTCTCTAATATAAAGATTTATCAAGGTTTCCCTTATCCAAGATGAATCGTATAAACTATATGAGGGTAACCGTTCACTCCCCCCCATTTATTTTACCGGAATTGCTGAAGGGGCGATGCCTTTTCGGCGAGCGTAATAGTTTGGGCAATATAGACCCATGGATCCTGATCTCTCAAATGGCACGTTTCGATTACGCTCAGCAAAGCAGCATATGCATTACTGCCTTCGGACGTGCGGGTACCAAAACTGATTCGCCTGGGAATAACCATCCTTTCTTCCTTTTTCATAAGGACTATCAGAGGACGGCGGTTTGGAACTATTGCTTGAATTTTGCTCAAGACGCTCCACTAGTTCTACGCTGTAGTTGCGTAATCTACACGCCACATCAATCAGAATCTCATTTTCGAGACTCTGAAAGTAAGCTCGATTCATCTTCGTAAGGTCATCCTTGGTTAATTTCTCCATTACGCAAAGAGTATAAAACCAATGTCGTTGACTTAAGATTGGTCCGGATGATTTAGCTTTATTGGACCGGGGTTATCCCGCATTCTGGCTTTTTAAGCTTATTCTATCCTGTAATGCCCATTTCTGCTCCAGAATTTCCTCAACAAAATGGAAAATTGTTCGAAAGTTCTACAGATCCGGCAAAAAGGAGAAGATTATAACGTTAAAACCACCTGCAACATCCCTTTCCAAATGCCATGAATTGGGGCTAAATACTGAACCAATTATTCTGCGCTTGATTCGTGTCGAACTTGATTCTGGGGAAACTGAAATTCTCATCACATCATTAATCGATACAGACCAATATCCTTGGGATGTATTCCCGGAACTGTATCATAAAAGGTGGCCAGTGGAAGAGGACTATAAAACCATGAAATGCCGAATTGAGATTGAGAACTTTTCCGGCAAATCTGTCCTTTCAATTTATCAAGATTTTCATGCTAAGGTTTTCTCAAAGAATCTCACTTCAATACTGGCTTTTCCTACAATGGAACCTATCAAAGCTGTCAGCGACAATAAGAAGTATGAGTATCAGATCAACTTTACTCAGGCACTGTCGAAAACCAAGCATGTTATTGTTTTGCTTTTTCAAAGATCAAGGAGGCAAGTATGCCGACTCATCTCAAGCCTTCATGCCATTTTCATCAAAACAGTTGAACCTATAAGACCTGGAAGAAAGTATCCGCGTAAACACAAAGTGGCCCGCAGAAAATATTATATCAATTATAAACCTATTGCTTAAGTCAACGACATTGAGGTACCACCAGTAAAAAATAAAAGATGAAATACTATATAGTATCATTTGATTAATGTCAACTAAATATTATAAAGCTTCTATCCTTCTGGTGCGGGTATCAATCAGCTGAACATGACATTTTCCAAATATTTTTTATCCATAGCCGCATTCAACCTTTTTGTTTTTATGCTACCTTTAAATGTTTTATTGTTACGGAGTAAATTCAAGGCAATGTGTCGTATTGCAGCAAAATTCTCCGGTGCAGATCCTTTTCTTATTCTGCTTTCATCTTCCCGGAATGCAATATTCCAACACCCAGTGTACCGAATTTTCAATCCCCCAATGGCTTCTAACGGCATCCCCAAATTTTTTAGCATCACATTCAAGGCTTAATATATAAGGCTCATCGCGGATTAGTGGGAATTTTTACAAGGAGTTGATTTTTTAGTAGAAATTATCTTAGAATTATTATAAGTACATATGGGACAACTTCATCATTAAGGAGGCTTTCCCCATATGTTACTGTTACCACTTTCATACATCAAGGATGCAGCTCGATCAGTTAAACGCATTTGCAAAGAGCAATTCAGAGAGGTTAAGGATTCAACGCTAACCGAACTGCTTTCTATCCAGACGTTAATCGTCACAATGTTTGCCCTTCGCTGTGAGGGTGAGTACGTTTAAATGTGACCAGTGCGGGCAACCATTTACTGAGAACCTGGCCTTTGTAGACCCCCATCGCAGGCAAACCATTGCTTTTGAGCATCATATATATGAATCCTGCATATCAAGTAATCGCAAGAGAGTTGCCATCAGAGAAGGGTTGAGCCAATCTACTGTTCGAGATATCTTTAACCGCTGGGCTCAGTATAAGATAAACCGATCAGGAAATATCCTGACAAGAGTATTGGGGATCGATGAGATTTCTCTCAAAAAGCGGCATAAACAATATGCTCTAGTTATTTCGGATATTGGGAGAAAGTGTATTCTAGCTGTTTTACCCGCCCGAGACAAGGCTGTGTTAGAAATGTGGATCGACGGCTTAACCGAACAACAGCGAAAGGCAATTCGTTTTGCGTCTATTGACATGTGGCGTCCCTACCATCAGGCGATTCGCAACAAGCTTTCTCATGCTAAGATTGTAGTGGATAGATTCCACGTAATGAAGCAGTTGAATGGGCGTTTGACTCAAATACGCAGAAGAATTCAACATAATGGTGATGAGGAGATCAAAAGTATATACTATAAAGATCAAATAATTAGAAACTTTCCCACTAATCCACGATGAGCCTTCTTTTTTTACTGCCACTATTTCAGGTTAAGTATCACATAACAAAAAAGCATCCTTTGATTATGTTGGGTGAGTTGCCTGTTGTATCTGGGCAGCCGGTATCATTGTGCGAACAATTTCCATTTTTGCCCCACAAAACGCACATATTATTTTCGATCTTTGTTTGAGCTGCTTGACCATCATGATTGGATTAAATCGTAGGATAAGCTGCAATAATTTGATGGTCTTTTTACTGCATGGATGCAAAAACCCGTAACACCTTACTCTGCGAAAACCTTTTGGGAGCACATGCTGCATCAACAACCAGAGGAAATATTCTCCTGTAACGGTTCTGGTCAAATATTTTCCGGTCTTGGAATGTAAATATCTGAAAGTGACCATTCCGTTTTCACATTTCAAGATATCCTTCTCTTGAATAACGCCTTTGT
>Ga0209345_10000648_pt1 | contig 44492 bp, 37 predicted proteins | sample Cruoilmetagenom7_FD_187294 | JGI IMG/M metagenome (GOLD analysis project Ga0209345, IMG submission 187294) | Oil polluted marine microbial communities from Coal Oil Point, Santa Barbara, California, USA - Sample 7 (SPAdes) (version 2) | ecosystem: Environmental > Aquatic > Marine > Oil seeps ...
GGGGGGGAGCCGATGCTTCTTCCTCCGGACTTCTACCGGGAGGCCTTCGCCTATGCCCGCGCCAGGATGCCAGGTATCCGGTTTTCCATGCAGAGCAACATGCTCGGCTACAACGGTCGCTGGAACGAGGTCTTCAGGGATGTCTTCGCGGGATCGATCTCGACCAGCTGGGACCCGGACGAGCTTTGCAGGACGGTCAACGGGAGGGCGGATGTCTTCTCCAAACTTTTCAAGGCGAAGCTGTCCAAGGCTCTCGATGACGGCTGGCGCCCGAAGGTGATCAGCACGTTCACAGAGGAGACCATCGGCCTCGCCCACCAGGTCTACGACCAGGCGATCGAGGAGTCGGCCCGCGGCCGTGTCTATGACATTCGGCTGAACTACCGGTATCCTGCCGGAAGAGCATCTCTGGAAGGTCCTGCCATCGAGCCGGAGACCTACGGGCGCGTCCTGCTCGAGATCTACGATCGCTGGATCGAGGACACGCCGGACTTCCTCATTACGCCGCTCGATCAGATGTTCCACAAGGTCACCGGCCGAGAAATCGCTCGCTGTCCCTGGGCCAAGGGGTGCACCGGACACATCGTGGGGATCGAGCCGAACTTTGACGTCTACAACTGCGGCGAGTTCGCAGATCTCGGCGAGGCGGAGTTCCGCTTCGGCAATCTCATCGAGGATGGGATCGAGAAGTGCCTGACCTCCGAGGCAGCCAGGAAGCTGTCCATGCGCCGCGTGCGCCAGCCCAAGAGCTGCCAGAGCTGCATCCATTTCGCCGAATGCGAGGGCGGTTGCATGCGCGACAGCGCGCTCTTCGAGCGCGGTCCCTATGGGAAGTTTTTCTATTGCCACAGCTGGCAGGAAGTCTTTTCCCGGATCAAGGAGAGTATCATCACCGGGGAAGCAGACCGCGCTCTCGCCAAGTTCGGACATGATCCCGAGCAGATGCGCGAGTGTGTCCTCAAGCGGCTGAATGCCGGGCTCGAACGTGGGCTGACACACATGCGTCGTCCCGTCCTTGCGAACGGCTATATCCCCGACTTCGCGACACTCCACGCACCCATCGAGATCGACTGATGACCCAGACCACAGCCGTCATCCCGTCGCGTCTGCGACCATCCGACCGAAAAGGGCGGCCAGTCGTGGCCTACCTGAAGCCCTCCGACTACTGCAACGTCGGTTGCGATCACTGCTACCTCCCCCTTGCTGTGCGGCAGAACAAGAGCCGCATGACCCCCGAGACGCTCGACAACGCCATTCATGCGATCCGGGACATGGTCGAAGCCCAGCGCGCGCCCGGTGCGCTCGTGATTTGGCACGGCGGGGAGCCCCTGGCCCTGCCTCCTGATTACTTCGCCGCCCTCTGTGCGCGCGTGCGCGAACTCATGCCGGACGCCATCCAGTCCATCCAGACTTCCCTGGTCCCATACCGCCCAGCCTGGGCCCCGATCATCCGCGAATTCTTTGCCGGCCACATCGGGACCTCAATCGACTTCTCCCAACGCACCATCCGAGGCGACGTCGGGCGCTATCACGAGATGTTTCTCGAAAAAGTCGCGGCAGCGCGATCCGAGGGCTTCACCGTCGTTCCAGGAGTTGTTCCATCGCGCGGAGAATTGAGGCGCGGTGCAGAAATCGTGGACTGGATGTTGGCTCACGACTTCCTCGAATGGAACATCGACAGATACAACAGCTTCGGCGGAGAAGACCCGATGCGCCCATTGAACCGGGAGCATTCAGAATTTCTTACCGAGGTGTTCAACCGCGTCATGGACCTCGCCAGGAATGGTGTCCTGATGCGCGTCAACACGGTTGCAGCCGCTCTGGGCGGTGTCATGGAAAATCGCCCCGGCGATCGCTGGGGTGGCTCCTGCTCCCGGGACTTCCTCGTTGTGAACCCGGACGGATCAACGAGCGCATGCCCCGACAAAGTAAGCTTCGAAAGCTTCTCCAACATCAACGACGGATTTGACGCTTTCCGCGCGTCCGAGGCACGCAAGGAGTGGATCAGGCTCCACCTGGCAGGACACCGGAACGAGGACTGCCCTCGCTGCCCGTTCAACACCTTCTGCCGCAGTGGGTGCCCGCTCACACCCAATGCACCGGAAAGCGAAGGAGAGTGCTCGGGATACCACCGGCACCTTCGGCACGTGAGCCACTTTGCGGAATCGGAACCCGCCCTTGCCCGGGCATATCTCATGCAGGATGAAGAGGCATTTCAATGACCCAAGCCACCGATGGACGCCTCCCCTCGAGCCAGGAATTCGACCACCTCGTCTATCTCAGGGTTTTCGAGGGCTGCAACCTGCACTGCCAGCATTGCTTCATCCCCTCCAATCCCAAGCGGATGTCGCTCGACGACATCGAGGCGGTTGCCGAAACGCTTCGCGCCAAGATCCAGCCCGGATCGAACGTGCTCATCCAGTGGCACGGGGGCGAGCCTACGCTGATGGGGCCGGACTTCATCCGCGCCGGCATCGAGCGGCTTCGACGGGCCGGACCGGAATTCAACTGGCGGCACGGCATCCAGACGAACCTGATGACCTTCAACGAAGACTGGGCCGATCTCTACCGGGACGAGTTCGGCGGCGAGGTGGGAATCTCCTGGGACCCCAAGATCCGACTGCTCAACAGGCATGCGATCGACAGCAACCCCGAGTTCAATCGGCGCTTCGAAACCCGCCTGTCTGAGCTGACCGGGTCGGGACTGACGCCCTACCTGGTCGTCACCGCATCGAAGACCCTCTTCCGGGCCTTTCCGAACCCGTTCGATTTCTTCCAGCACTGGATCGATCGCGGCGTTCGTCATGTTCACCTCGAGCGCATAACCGAAACTGGTTACGCGCGCCAGAACTGGGACTTCGTGGGGCTATCGAACCGGGAATACTCCACACAAATGGCGCGCTGGATGCGCGCTTACTGGGCGTTCAAGCAGAGCCGGGAAGGACAGGACGTTCTCTTCCTCTCCCCCTTCGAGAACCTGACCGACAGCATCGCATCGCTCGGCCAGGGCGCTCCGCGCGCCCACGGCTGCTGGTCGGGGCATTGCGACACGCGCTTCCACACGGTCGATGCCGATGGATACAAGTTCGGATGCACCGCCCTCACGAGCGAGCAGGGCAATCGGAATACCAATCATCAGCTCGATCTCGGAGCAGGTCTGCGGGAGAAGAGGGAGATCCGGCAGTTCGCCTGCCACGAATGCCCCTTTCGGTCCGTTTGTTCCACTGGCTGCCTGGCCCTAAATTTCGATGACGGAAGCGGAGAATGCTCGGGCGGCTACAAGCTCTTCGAAACCATCTCCGACCTCACAAAAACCAAACCTGCCCTCGGCGCAAAAAGCGAAGCGCCGGTGGCGGGTCAGATACCGAAGCTAAACTGAAGGGCAGGTATGATGAATACGAGCAACCAGATTGTCATGTCGGCCGCATCGGTCGCCGCGGCGCTCCAGGTCATCGGCGGAATGCACGCCGAGCAAAAGACTCTTGCGGTTCCCGCGACCGACAGCTTCCGAACCGAGGCGCGCGCCGCCGTCGGGGCGGCCCAATCGCAGGCCATGATTCGCACATCGATGGCCGCGATCGCCAGCACCGTCAAAATCGATGACCAGACCATGCAGGACCGCTATGCGGCGATGCCGGGCGACGCCGCGGCGCGCGCCCATGATTTCCTGGTTCGTTTGCAGGCGGGCGCAGGGGCGCCCTACGACGTAGGCCAGGAGGAGTTCTACAAGGACTCCACGTTCCAGCCCATGGTTCTCGACTGCTACAGCAACTGCCATTCAGCCTGCCACGGGTCGCGCGGCTGGCGCTGACGCGAAGCGTGAATTTCCGAGCCGGACTCTTCGCACCCATCTTCCGCGAGAAGAGGAGAAACGCTCATGAAGATCACTGAACTCGACGGCCTCGACCAAAGTCCTTCGCCTATCATCTTCGGCGTCGAGATCGACGGAGAATGCTTCACGCCCCCGTCGGGCCTGGAGCTCATAGGACTGAAATGGAAGGGCGATGCGCCCGACGAGATTTCCGACGATCTCGTAGATACGATCATCGCCTTCGGGCTATCCGGGGTTGAGGTCGTGCTCGAGGTCGAGCCACAAGACGCCGTCGACCACCAATACCTTCTCACCCTCGCGGGGAACGCCGGCTTCTCGGTCTCGGCGACGCCACCGACCGACGAAGCACAGCTCGGCGCATGGATCGCACATTGCGAGGCCTTCTCGGCCGCGCTTCTCACGACGCCGAACTTCGCGAAGTCGCTTTTTCCTGCCACCGGATACCTATCATACCTCATCGCCGAAAGCTTCGGCGGCGTCGATGCTCTCGCGCCCAGCGATCCCTACACTATCCAGCGCTTCGTCGACCCAACGCCGACCGCCTGGTCCGATGCCTGTAAATCCCGCATGCGCGCCTCGATGGAAATCACTCTCGGCGGACCCGAGAAGCTGACCGAGTTCCTGGGCGCCCTTGTCTCCGGCCTCTACGAAGAGGCAGAGAAATTCATCCTGGAGGCATCCGGCACCGAAGCGGGACAGTGATGAAATTCCTCACGCTTCATGTTCGCCTGACGCGCGACTGCAACGCCCATTGCTCCTACTGCTCCTCCGCAGGGGTGAGCGAGGGGCGAATGTCGGTCGAGGATTTTCGGTCGGCTATCGACTTCATCGCCGACCGCGTCCTGCCACGAATGGGAATTTCTCCCTCGCACTTCCTGACGGTCGAGTATCTTGGAGGTGAAGTTCTGGTGGTTCCACCCAGCGACCTGAAAGAATGTGTATCCTATGCCAGGGCGCGTCTTGGGCTGATCGTCGGGGGATTCCGGGATGGGGCGCAATCGAATCTGATCGGAACGCCACGTCGCGTCATCGATCTCCACGATCTTTTCGAGGGAAACCTCGGCACGTCCTGGGATCGGCACAGCGGGCAGAGACACATCAAGGGATCAGCCCAGATCTACCAGGGCATCCTCGATCGCTCCCTCCGAAGTCTGTCAGACGAACGCGGCCACGTCCCGGGTCGCGTTCTGGTCATCGACGCAGCAACCGCCCCGCATCTCCTCAACGAAGTCGCGGACTCCATAGACGGTGGATACGACTTGGTCCTGCGGCCAGTGTTTCAGGGAGGATCTCCCGATGTTGATGCCATCCCTCCGGCGCAGCTGGCGGATCTCATGCGTGCGGCCTATCGCCTTTGGTCTGACACGAAGCTGAACCGCATCGAGCCGTTCAGCTCCTTGCACCACAGGCGCGCCCAGCGCGGACTGACCGACGTCTCCGGCGCGCGCTCCGCCCTTTCCAGGTCCGGGTGCCCTTTCCAGTCGGACTGCGCCTTCAAATCCCTGTCGCTCGATCCGGATGGCACGCTGCATGTGTGCCAAGAAATGGCGGATGCCGGACACTACCCGCTCGGGAATGCCATCACGGGAACATTCGACGAGCCGACCTGGCGGCTTCTGGCCCGGCGCACCATGCACCTATCCGAGAGCTGTGCTGCCTGCGAATGGCGGGACGAGTGCGGCGGCGGATGCATGAACGAAGCCATCGAGGCCTTCAACGACCCCTTCGCCAAGACCGAGCTCTGCCCTGCCTGGAAGGCAATCTTCGCCGAGATCGAGGCCGACCTGGGCACGATGCCAACACCGTCTTCTTGAGGAGAACCACATGTCAAGCCAACCCCCTATCCTCGGATCTGCCCACCAATCTCCCTTGCCGGGCTTCCAGCAGCCCTCGAAGCATTCCGGTGAGCACAAGGTTTTCCTGTTCCAGATCAACGTCACGCGGGATTGCAACCTGCGTTGCTCTCATTGCTACATCGCCTCGGAAGTGAAGGCACTGTCCAACCGGATGACCGTGTCGCAGTTCCTCAAGGTCGTCCGCGACATCGGGGAATTCATGCGCACGGCAAGCAACACCCACGCCGAGATACATATTGTCGGAGGCGAGCCGACAATGCTCGGCGCGACCTTCTACAACCGCGTCATGGAAGAGGCATACGATATCATGAAGGCCTATGGCGACGCCTTCACCTGGGAATTCATCCTGGTCTCGAACCTCCTGTCGAAGGAGGTGATGGAGATCGCACCTTGGTTCACCAAGATCTCGACCGCATACGAGCCTGAAACCCGCTTCCCCAAGCAGTTCCATGAAGACTGGTGGCTCCGCAATGTCCACGCCCTTCAGGACTCGGGTCTTGACGTCGCGATCACGACCTGCATGACCAAGCCCGTGATCGACTACGGCGCCACCCGCCTGTGCGACCGCATCTACAACGAGCTTGGCATCAAGCAGATGCACTACGGCTTCTACATCGAGAGCGGTGACGGAAGAAAGAACGCCGAGACCGTAACCCCGAGCTTCCTGGCGACCAGTCAATTCCTCATCGACAGCGCTGAGTGGTATTTCGAGCGGCGGGAGTCCGATCCCGAACTCTACGTGAACCCGGCCGAGAGCATGCTTTCCGCCATCCATCGAGACGAGCCGCTCGACGACATCATCTGCCCGATCATCTCTGGTTCGCTTGACATCAACGACGACGGAAACGCCGTAACCTGCATCCAGGCCGGCGGTGAGATCGAAGTCGACTGGGAAGGGAACGTCTTTGAGCAGAGCGTCGCAGAGGTGGTTGCCTCCAAGAAGTTCCAGCGTCGCGTCATCGAGGCCACCAGGCCGAACCGGGCCTGCATGACCTGCGACGAATATCGGGTCTGCCGGTCGGGCTGCGGCGTCAACTTCAAGATCTGGGACCCCCAGAAGGATGAAGACTGCCCCGGCTACAAGCGCTTCATCAAACACATGCGCGGCCTCTACGCCCAGGGCGTGAGGCCCCGCCATTCCGAGTATCGATCGAAGGCCGCATTCTGATGCGATGACGGCTTGGCGCCGTCATCGCGCTTCACTCACCAGTCGTCGGCATTGAATGCCAGGGAGAGAAGGTATCTGTGCCCGGCCCCCCTCCAGGGCTCGGCCTTGTGCATCATCAAGGGATGAGACGCGTCCCCGATGACGATCACATCACCATGCCGAACACTGAACCGTTCAGTCTCCCGCACGGTCTTGAGATCCCTCGCAACCTCTCCCAGAACCAGGTCTCCACCCTCTCCGCCGGCCAGATCGTCGAACAGGTAGACGAGCACGCTTGCACTGCACCCCGCGGCCAGATGATTGTGCCAGTCAAGACTGTAACCATCCCCGAGGCGAAGGGCCGTGAGGACCTTCCGGTCCGGCGGTGAGCAATAGTGATCGCCGAGATCCTTGAGGTCCTGGCCCAGAACCTTCGCGCCGATCCTCTCGAGCGCCGTCGCGGCGCCGGAACACGTCTCGAGCAGCGCCCGCTGTCTCGGACCGGCATCGCAATGGTCTGAAGGCATGTCGACATAGTCGAAGCGCCGCAGAATGCGCAGCAGGAAGTCCGCCCTGGCGGTGTTCAGCCGCGATCGGAAATGACCATTCTTCAAGAAATGGTAGGCGTCGAACCGGTCTTCAAAAAGCATAGAGCATCCTCCTTTCCAAGGAGGTTGTCCCGGTCCTGAGGCGGCGGAAATCCAGTATTTCCGTCGAACATCCCCAAGACCCATTTCCTCTCCGAGCAATGGAGGCACGAGAATGCTTGGCGGTGTGAAGACGGCGAAGGCCTGTGGTATCGATGTGCCGGGCAGAGACGAAATATGGCAGTGGATCAGCTCCCACGAGGAGGGTGAGCTTTTCCGCGCTGATGATTTTCTCAGCTCGCGACCGCATCTTTCCGATGACTTCTCCGCCCTACGGGGACACGACTACATGCACGTGAGCGACGGCTGGCTTGTCGGTATCGTGGAGACCGAATACCTGCGGCGCATGCCGCGCCTCGAGGTCGGGATGCGCGCCTACAGCAATCTCCGTGGTTGCAGACTTGTCGAAACCGGAGACTGGGTTGCCTGGAGGCGCAAGATCAAGCAATGGGAACCCCTGTTGGGACATCGCTTCTACAGCGATGGCGCCGACGAGCTCCTTGCCTACGGTCGCTACATGACCGTGCGGATCATCAATGCGCCCGATTGGCTGAGGATGGAGGACGAGACATCGCGTCTGCTGCGCGCCTTCCACGACATCCCGGAAAAGGACTTTGACGAGGCAATGCGGCGCGCCACCAAGGAATCCGGTCTCGATGAGCACGGACTGCTCTCGATCTGCGCGCGCGCAAGGGAAATCGGCGCACTCATGGCAGAGGAGCGCAACCTATGGCCATGGCTCCGGTGCCCGGTGTCGATAGCCGATTCCATGGAAGCCTGGATCGACCGGGACAGGATGGAGAAGGCAGGGTGATTCCGGACGTCAGGGTCAAGCAGCAGCACGCCGCATCGATCGAGCAGGGACACTTTGTTCTGACGATGATGCCGTCTCTCTATTGCGATCTCGACTGCCCGCATTGCTACCTCAGCAAAGCAGAGCGCAGAGATCCCACGCGCCTGTCGGACGAAAAGATCGCCGCGGTGCTTGCCAAGATCGATGCCTATTACGATCGACGCGGCATCGCCAGAAAGACGATCCATGCCTACCAGTATGGCGGCGAGCCCACCTCCATGGGTGTGGAAAGCTTCTGCCGGATGCTGGACACCATCGAAAAAACCCTCCCCGCCGAAAAGGGCTACGATGTCCGTCATACCATCCTGACATCTCTCGTCGAAGTGGACCTTTCCGCATGGCTGCCGGTCTTCCAGGACAGGTGCGGCGGCTTTCTCCAAACGAGCTTCGACGGCCGTATGCGCGGCGGCGCCTACATCCGAAAATGGGATGACAAGATGCGCGAGGCCCGCGACCTTGGGCTGACGTTGTCGACCATTTCCGTCGTCAACTCCAGGCTGCTTCAGGACGGGCCAGAAGAAACGCTCGACTACCTGAGCGATCTGGGTGTGGTTGAAGCAAGCTTTCTCCCGTTCATGTGGAACGAGCAAAACGACGGCAAGAAATATGACCGCCTTGCACCTACCATGGCGGCCTGGTCTGACTTCATGATCCGCATCACCAAGCATTGGATCGCACGCAGGACCGCCGGAAAACCCTGCCCCGAGATCGGCCAACTTCGATACATTCTCGCCCAGGCAGAGATGAACTCACCGGTAAGCAATGTCGCCGGACAAACACTTTTCCTGATGCCGAATGGCGATTTCGCCCTGCCAGATTACCGCAATGGGTGGCAGGAATACATGAACCGCTTCGGAAATGGGCTGGCCCGCGATTTTGAAAGCATCCTCTCTTCGCCGGCACGGCGAAAATACATGCGACGGCAGCTCACAAGAAATCAGAATCCGGAGTGCTTGGCCTGCCCCCACTCCGACAAGTGCGTGATGGAATTCTGGAAAGCCAACAGGCCGGACGACGATTGCTTCGGTGGTCGGCGATACGTGGACTGGGTCATGGCGCACGCATCCGAGGTTTTGAACTGCGACCGCGGCGTCCTGCGGACGACCTCCCTCTACTGATTTATCGATGCCAGCAAGAAAGCCTATCTCCAGATCATGAACGACAGCCACGATCATATGACCGACCCCGTCAGCCCAATGGAGAACCGCCTGCGGACCGCAGCGGAGGAATCGGGACATGAAGGCGACAAGGGAGAGCATGGAGAGGCGCCGACTGCCGTGGGCGGCCGTTCCGTTCCAAACCCCCACCTCGCGCGCGTGCTCGCCCTGAAGGGCCAGATCCTGGATGACATCGATCGCACGGCCGACGCCATCGGGCGCCATGAGTTCGCTGAAGACGGAAGTGGCGATCTCGGCACCCTCTTCCGCACAATCAAATCCATGCCCCAGGACGATCGCGTGGAGGCATGGAGTCACATCATCGAGATCGCCAGCGCCCTGTGGGACTCCGAGAGGTCGGAGGCCTGCCTCGCGTTCGCGCAGGCCGCCCATCTTCATCTCGACACCCCGGAGATATTCCGCGCCAGGATCGAGGCCGGCATCGTGAGCGCGAAGAACATCCTTCTCGCGGAGAAGGCCGAGAAGAGGTTCGAGGAAGGCGACGCGGAGGGTGCGTGCGCCTTCGCCGCGCAAGTCACTGGCCCTCAGAAGCAGGATTACATCAACGAGCTACACCTTCGCCAAAAGCGCCGCAGAAGGACGAAGGTTGCCTCCCTGGTCATGGCTGGCGTGCTCATCGCGACACTGGGCGCAATCTCCTTCAATGGCGCACTGGGTATGCGCGACCTGCTTCGCAATCCCCCGGTTTTCGCCCTTCCCGACCTTCCTGAATCCAACCTCGTCAGCGACCTCAAGGCTGCTCGGATCATGCGCGAAGTTCCGGACCCGGATCGCATCGAGAAACTGTTCCGTGGCGAGGCGGATGCAACTGAAGATGAGGGCGACGAAACTGCCCCCGTTGCGCCCCCTGCCGCCCCACACGGAGAAGAAGTCACTGGGGTTGGCAACGAAGCCCCAGCCATCGATCAGATCCGGGACGAGCCCGCCCCACCCCAGGGGCTTGAACCCCCGACCGACATCGAGGCCGCCCAAGCGCAGGCTGTCTACAACTGCGCCCTCGGCCAATCTGTCTCGCGCAGGGCGATTGAATCCGCCGGGACGTCTCCTGCGGCAGATACAATTTCCCAACTTCGGGACTTCGTCGCAAAGGTCAACCAGGCCTGCACATCCCTCGACGTGCCGCAGTCCGAGATCGACGGCGTCGCGCAGCAGATTCCGTCGCACTTGGTGGAGAAGATGGCCGACAACCTTCTCGGTGGCTGACGCCGTCGTTTCCGCCATCTGAAATTCGGCCAATCTTCCTTGAGACACAGGAGGACGACCATGCCGAAGCCCACCACGCAACATACCTGCACGAGCTGCGGCCATATCGAGACCCGATGGGTCGGGAAGTGCCCGGGCTGCGGTGAATACAACACCATGGAAGAAGGCGTTGCCGCCGGAACCTCAGGCCGACCGCGCGCCATGGGTGCTACGCCGACCGTTTCGGCACCAGGAACCCGCCGATCCCCGATCCAGCTGTCCTCTCAACGGCTCAATCAGCGCACGGCTCCCCCTCCTCGGCACAGCACCGGCCACCCCGAGCTCGATCGCGCTCTCGGCGGCGGCCTGGTTGAGGCTTCCGTCGTGCTGATCGGCGGCGACCCCGGGATCGGGAAGTCGACGCTTCTGCTGCAACTGGCAGCTGCGACGAGCCGTGACCGCCGAGTCGTCTACATCTCTGGCGAGGAGAGCCAGGATCAGGTTCAGCTCAGGGCTCAGCGCCTCGGGGTCGCCGACAGCAACGTGGATCTCATCACCACGAACGATTGCCTCGCGGTAGCGGACCACATCGAGACCCTCGAGCGCGGGTCCGTCGCCATTGTCGACTCCATTCAAGTCATGAACGCCGGCGCCGACAGCGCGCCGGGGTCGGTAACTCAGGTCAAGCTTTCGGCCGCGCACCTCATCCCCGCAGCCAAGAATGCCGGCGTCAGCCTCATCTTGGTCAGTCATGTCACCAAGGAGGGGTCTCTTGCCGGACCCAATGTCCTCAAGCACGCGGTGGACGCGACGCTCTACGTCGAAGCCGATTCCTCAGCAGGTCTCTACCGCCTGGTGAGGGCGGAAAAGAACCGGTTCGGGCCCGCCAACGAGGTCGGCGTCTTCGAAATGACCGATACTGGCATGATCGATGTCGCCAATCCCTCGGAGGTCTTCATTGCTCAGCGGGACGAGACCGCTTTCGGCACCGTGATCTACCCCTCCCTGGAGGGGACCAGACCCCTGCTTCTCGAGGTCCAGGCTCTCGTGGCGCCGACCACCTTCGGAACCGGACGAAGGTCGGCAACAGGATGGGATACCGGGCGCCTGAACATGTTGTTGGCGACCATATCCGCACGGCTCGGATTGTCTCTGGTAGAGTCCGACATCTACGTCAACGTGGCCGGCGGGTTGAAGATCACCGATCCGGCAATGGATCTCGCCGTGGCCGTCGCCATCCTCTCCGCACAATCCCAGACCGCAGTTCCTGCGGACATGGCCATCTTCGGAGAGATCGGCCTCTCGGGCGAGGTTCGCAGCTCCAGCAGGGCGGAGGCCCGTATCAAGGAAGCCGCCCAATTGGGGTTGACGCGGATCATCTGCCCCGAGACCAGAGACTTGGGCAAGCTGTCTACGGGCACCAACTGCACACAGATCCGAAAGCTCTCGCAAGTCTTCCGGGCACTCCCGGATGTCAAGCAAGCCTATGCTGCCTGAAACTGAAACGAGAAGCATGACCCCCTTGATTTCCTTTTAGGTGCCTTAGAATAACCACGCCTGTAAGATTGACTCATAGTCCGCAATAAGGTGCCTTGAGTCCTGCCATCTCCACCACGAACCTTAACCTGATCCGAAACAATTCCGGAGACATCCATGAAACACGACATAGATCTTAGTGGCCTCGACAAAGAGCAATTGGAGAAACTTCGCGACGACGTCGAGAAGCAGATTGCTAATGTCGATAGGCGTCGCAAGAAAGATGCTCTCGCCGCTGCGAGGGAGGTTGCCCTGAAGCACGGCTTCAGGCTCGAAGACCTCTTGGATGCGACACCCGCTAAGAAACGCGGCAAGCCAGTTCCGAAGTTCCAAGATCCCGACAATCCTGACCAGACATGGAGCGGCATGGGTCGTCAGCCAAAGTGGTTCAGAGACAAGATGGATGCCGGGACCGATCGGGAAACCCTGCGTATCAAGTAATCATCACTCTCGGACCCAGCGTCCATTCGACCTGCGATAATTCCCATGTCGCCAAAGGATCAGCAGGGCCAGGCTTACCCAGGCCTGCTGAAATGCTCCGGCAAGGATCGAGAAGGCAATCTTCATTTGCCCGAATGATCTTGTCGGAGCCTCTTCGTTTATCAAAACGACGGTATCTTCAGCTGATTTTCGAAGAACCGTGATATGCCGCATAGCCTCATCTGCCGTCGACGCGAAGGCGGATTCTGTCCATGTGAAAAGGACCGGAAGATCAAGGGTTTCATCCTTTAGAATCTGGATAGTAGAGAATGGATTCAAATCTTTGCCTTCAAGCTCGGCGGCGATATCTTCAACCTTTCCGCCCAAGCACACCCGGCCCTGCACTCCGCAGAGAACCTCAAGAGAGCCCTCCCTTGCGAAGACTTCTGCGACAAACTCCTTTTCGATGGAAGAGGCGATGTTTATTGGAATGATCACCGTTAACTGGTGAAACATGATAAGGGTCGTGATCTGAGCACAACATGCAATAAGGACGACCAGCCGATAGAGGGTGGTCTTGATAAAAGACACCGCAAGCAAGACTCCAGTGCAAAAGACAATAATCGTGAAAGTAATCCAGTTCGGATTGCCCGATAAGTCGACGACCGGCGACAATCCATCGTAAAGGATCTCCCTGACGCGCAAGCTGTCATAGAGGAGAAATGCTGCCGTTGCTGCCGTCGCATGAAAGGCAATGAACCGTGGACGCAAGACCGCGATGATCGCCAGGCATGGAAGCCAAATGATCGCCGAGGTCGCCATGGACTGGAAGGCATTCGGCAGATTGTGCTCTTCGGACACCGCCGCTGCGAAGAAGATCGGCAGCATCAGGAGTGCGGGGACTAACCACGCCCAGTGGGTCCATATAGACCTCCACCCCTGTCGCGTCATGACACCCTCCAGCCGCGTCGGGTCCAGTTCAGATGCCGTTGGCTCCATCCGAGCAGAACACAGATCATGATTATTGAATCCGCGTGGCTGCGCACGACGCTTGCCACCCCATCGGCCCCCAGAACGGTCCCGATCAACAACAGCGAGCCAGCAGGAACCCGAACGAGAAGCCAAGCCGCGCGGCTCTCCTCAGTCTCAACGCGGACGTGCGTTCTATGGGTGCGAATATCCATTTCCTGAATATCGGACCGAGATGTCAGCGACGAAAACAACGCGGCGCCTATCCATGCCGCACCTTTGAACCGATCTTCTCGGAAGCACCTGCGAGGCCGACGCGCGACCTCCGAGGAGCAGAAAGACAGACAGAAATAGGCCTAAGTTTCACATGCGCTCGCACCACACCCCCTTACAGGCTCCGGCAGTTCCCTTCGATCAACAGGAGGCCAGGAGAATGTTCGAGTTGCGCGGCTCGAACTGCGGACCCGGAGCGCTTTCGGCCGTATCTGGAGAGGACCTCGAAAAGGTCCTCGACGTTCTTGGGAAAGAGTTCGATCGCAGGCGCGCCACAACCGAGATCATGATGATGCGGGCGATGGATCACATGCAACTTGACTGGCGACAGATCGAACCGGCGTTCCCCGACTACGGTTTGGCGCGCATTCAGTGGGATGGCCCATGGATGGCCCTGGAAGATCGCTTCGCGCCGCTCAGGCACTCCCATTGGATCGGAAGCGCGATGCATGAGGGAGATCGAATGATCTTTGATTTCAATGCCATCAGCTTCGGCGGCTGGATCTCCCTACGGGAGTGGGATGAGCATCTCCGGCCATGGCTCCTCTCGACCGCGGAGCCGGAGGCAACAGGCGCCTGGTGGGTCTCTGACGCCTACGAGGTCGCTCCGCTCCCCGGGTTGAGCCGCACGAGGACATTCGAACCTATATCCGATCCATGATCTCGAGTATCACCAGGTATCTTCGCACGCCCACAGCAGAGCGCGCCTCCCTTGCAGGGCTCGTCCTGTTGCTTGGTTTTGCTGGCCTGACGATGATGATTGAGACCGCGTGGCAGGACGGGGCGCCGGGCCTGTCAGGTCTTCCGGAGCCAGGCAACAGCCGCGCAGGCCTGGCGATGGTGCTCTTTTACACCCTTCAGGCCTGCCTTGCGACGTCAGCCCTGTTTATGCGGCGCATCTCCCTTTTCGTCATCTTCTGCGTTTCCATCGCAATGGCACCGACGGTTCTTCTCTATGGACATCTCGTGGAAACGATCGGGTTCGGAGCCCCTGCTGTCCAGGTCGACGAGTTCGCCCGCGTAATCCTGTCTGGGCTGTCCGCCGCAGTGCTCCTCGCGCCCTGGTTCTGCACGCGCATGCGCTGGCCGGCACGAACCCCCGGGCACCTGGCCATCGGCATCGCCGTCATGGCTGGCGCCACACTCCAAGTCGTTTTCCATTTCGTTCTTGTCATCCCTGGGTCGGAGCAGTCGTTCGCGCGCTATGAGGAGGTCTCCGAGGTGATCGCACGATCGGCTTCCGCAGAGGAGATCTCCCGGCTTGTGGAGATCTCCGCCCTGCCCCTCGAGCCGCTGACGCGAGAGACTGCGGAGCGGGCGCTGGCCGCAGCCGGAGCTGTTGCCATTCCATCCCTGCTCGAAAGCATCGACGCAATCTTCGAGGTTGGGCCTGCCACCCTTCACCAGTGGCAGATTCCCGGCCAGAGCAAGATCGACCGTATGGCGATTATCTACGACGGTCGCGGCTCCGCCCCACTCCTATGGCTGATGCCATCGGAAGCCTTCATCAGGCCGCGCCTCGTCGCCATATCAGCATACTACTACCTAACCGGACTCTCCGGATTCATCTGGACCGTCGGCGCCCTTCTTGTCCATGCCGGGCATGCGAGGCGGCGCAGGTAGCGGGCCTCTGCCACCGGGCCCGGAAAGGGTCCTGAGAACCAGCTCGGAAACGGCATCGCCGGCACCCATAGACCGCTGCCGCCCGTTCTCCTTCAGGGAGACCTGGCCCGCTGCGACTTCCCTGGCACCAATGACGGCATTCACCGGGATCGCGTTCTCGCGGGCCATGACGATGCGCCGAGACAATGTCTCTGCCTGGTCGAACATCACTGCCCTCACCCCCGCGTCCAGGAGCTGATCGCAGAACCCGGCTGCGGCCTTTTGTTGTTCTGAGGATATTGGCAGGACCGCCACCTGGTCGGGGGCCAGCCAGAACGGGAGCCTCCCGCCCCGATCCTCCAGGAGTATCCCGATGAACCTCCCCATGGAGCCCAGGATCGCGTGATGGATCATCACCGGCACGGTCCTGTCGCCGCGCCGATCGATGTAGCTTGCTCCCAGCCTGCCCGGCAGGACCATGTCGAGCTGCACGGTTCCACACTGCCAGGAACGCCCCTGGCCGTCCCTCAGGACAAACTCGAGCTTCGGGCCGTAGAACGCCCCCTCTCCGGCCGCCATTCGAGGAGTGAGGCCGGATGCATGTGCCGCCTCGAGCAGCTCCTGTTCGGCGTGGTCCCAGTCCGCATCGCTGCCAGATTTCATCTCTGGCCGAAGCGACAGGATCACCTCGGGCTCCGGGAACCCGAGTTCGGCGTAGACGTCCCGCAGCATTCCGACGAAACGCGCGACCTCGCCGCGCACCTGATCGGGCGCACACAGCACGTGGGCATCGTCCTGCTCGAAGGCCCGCGTGCGCATCAACCCATGCATCGATCCGGAAGGCTCATTCCTGTGGCATGCCCCGAACTCCGCCATGCGCATTGGCAACTCCCGCCACGACCGGATACGGTCGTTGAAGATCTCGAGGTGGCAGGGACAACTCATGGGCTTGAGAACGAGATCCTCGTCATCCGGGCGCTCGAAAACGAACATGGCATCGCGAAACTTCTCCCAATGACCACTGCGCTCCCAGAGGGACCGCGGCAGCAGCTGAGGGGTCCGCACCTCCTGGTATCCGAGACGCCGCATGCGCCGTCGCAAGAAGTTCTCGAGCTCCCGGTAGATGACATGTCCCCTGGCGTGCCAGAAAACCATTCCCGGGGAATGCTCTTCGAAATGGTAGAGGTCGAGTTGCCGCCCAAGGCGGCGGTGATCGTTGTCGTCCATTGGTCCGTATCCTTGTCGTGATGAACCGGACGCGGGGATGACGATCGTTTCCCGATGACCCCGCGCGCTCGGCGGGGTTCGGGTTCAACTATGCACGTGTCTTCAGATGCGCATGCCGACCAACCCCCGCAAGCGGGTGGTGGTCGTGGTGGTCATGATGAAGCTCAGGTGGTTCATAGTGAGGCGTATATTGTTCTGGCGGCGGAGCCCGGCAAGGGGTCAAGTGAAGATGTGCCACTGTCCCTGGCACGGAGTCCATATGGGGTCGTCCGTCTCCGAGAAAAAAGATACCCCCGCGGCCGGCTGCCAGCCGGCAAGTTCGGCAGATTCTATGGATTCAAGGATTCCCTGATTCAGGGGCTCGATTTCTTCCTGTCTTTCATAGTGTTGCGATGGGTCGGGACGCAGAAAACCGGGACGGGGACGCAATCCGCCTGAGCAAGGACGCAGAATACCGGAATGGGGTCGCAAAATACCGGGAACCGGACGGACTTTCCCGGACAAGGGACGCAGAAAACCGGGCAAGCCCCTGTTGCTGCGTGAAAAAAAACTGCTGCATGGTCAGAAAATCCTCTGTCGTCGCTTCCTGCGAAAAGAGGACGATCCTATTTCTTTACCACGAGGACGCGAGCGCCGAACTGTCCCCCTCGGTAGCGCCTCTGCCCGGGTCTCACGCAGGCCTGGAAGTCCCGTGTCGCGGTCCGCCCGTCCTCCTCTGCGGGTCCGGACCGCGGCACGGTTGATCCCCTACCCGCGTCGATGAGCGATCGACCGGACCAGGACTGGATCGATCACCGCCTTCACGAAGCGATCTCTCTCGGCCACGGCGTCGTCCTGGCGAGAAGACAGTATCCGCACCAGATCGCGACGCTCGACCTTCAGGGAAGATCCGATGGACACGAGATCGTCGCCCCTTGCGATCCGCTCGCGCGCCTGGCTTCCGATCCTGATCCGCCGGTCGAGGAAATGCGTGTAGATGGCTGCGCCCCGCCAGACCCGCGCCGCACAGGTAGCGCGCCGCGGATTGGATTGCACGTCTATCTCCCCGAAGTCGTCGCCAAGCACCTCGAGCCGAATGCTCTGAGCCGAGCGGCTGGCGGACGGTGTCATTTTTTCGACCAGGCCCCGGGACATTCCCGTTGCTTCGGCTGCCTGCTCGATTGTCAGGCCGGAGCCGTGCAGAGCCGCCAGAGCCATGGACGTGTAATAACCCTGCTTCCTGCTGCGGATCATGCGCGCATGGACCGATCGAATGCGCATCAGGTAGTAGAGCGCCTCCGATGCTGCGGACTCGAAGCGCGGCAGGCCGGCTTTCAGCCAGTCCGCCCCCTTGACCAGCTGCGCCGCCTCATCGACCTCCTGGGGGAGGTCTGCCTCGATCATCTCGAGACGGCCCCGTCCGATGCCCGCGAGTTGGAGGGCGAGGCCGACCATGGCGCGCTGGTTGTTTCCCTCGGCCGCCGGAATGATCCCATCGATGCTGTCCCAGTCGACGAAGTGAACAAGTTTCTCGCGCCAATCGTCCTTGCGCGTCGTGAGGGAGATCGTCCTCTGCACCGCTCCGCGCCCAACGACCAGGAGCGCGGCAACCTCGAAAAACCTCTGTCCATCTCTCTGCTCTGCGAGGACAGACAGGATCACCTCGCGCCGGCCCGCCACCGAACTTCTCTGGCCAGATCCCTGTATCAGGTGCTTCATCATGAGGCCGTGCTGCGTCGACGCTGCAAAGAGATCGCGGTAGCGATCCTTCCTGATCGACGAAATTCGGACCCCGTTCGACACCGGGACGGCACTACCGTTCGTTCTCCAGATTTCGGCCAGTGTCTGGTAGGCGGTCCTGAGCGACGCGAAATCCGCGATCTCGTATCTTGTTCCTGCCATCACCATTTCCTCCGATCCCTGTCCGGGGGAAATGGTGCATGGCACCGGAGATCGCCCGGCGCCGGCTTCCTCACATCAGCCCAGGGCGCGCTCGAGTTCGGCATTCTCGATGCAAAGTCTGCGGTTGAGGCCGGTAACGCGCCCCCGGTCCGTGGCCTTCACCGCGATCTTGGCAGCACGCTCCGACCCCACGACGGCGCAGATCTTCTTCGCGCGCGTGATAGCCGTGTAGATCAGCGTCTTTCGCAGCATCTGGAAATGCTGGGTCGTCGGAACGAAGATCACGAAGGGAAATTCCGATCCCTGGCTCTTATGGACAGAGATCGCGTAGGCGAGGTTGAGCTGCTTGCAGTCCGAGCCGATAAAGTCCACCTCACGGCCGTCGAACGCGACCGTGATGTGCCAGCTGTCTGCCTTGCGACCCGGTGCAATCGAAACGACCTGCCCGATGTCGCCGTTGAACACGTCGAGGTCGTAGTTGTTTACCGTCTGGATCACTCGGTCGCCCACCCGGAACACGCGATCACCAACCCGCGCCCCGACGTTCTGGGGCGTCTCAGGATTGAGAGCCTCCTGGAGCGCCATGTTCAGGCTGACGGTTCCGAGGACCCCGTTGTGGCCGGCGGTGAGAACCTGCACTTCGCGCAAGGGGTCGAACCCCAGGGACACGGCGACTTCGGCCACCATTTTCGTGATGCGCGCCAGGCTGTCTTCCGGCTCGTCGTTCCAGAGGGCCCACATGTCTGTCTTTCGGTTCGGCGCGCCGATCCTGGGCATGCGGCCGGCGTTGATCTCCTGAGCAGCAAGGGCGATGTGGGAGCCCGCCCCCTGCCGGAAGATCCGCGTCAGACGGGTCACGGGCACTGCGCCGGACTCGATGATGTCGCCCAGGACACGGCCGGCGCCGACCGACGGCAGCTGGTCGACGTCGCCGACAAGGACGATCACCGCGTCATCGCTCACGGCACGCAACACGTCTCGCATCAGCCAGATATCCAGCATCGACGCCTCGTCGATCACCACCACGTCGGCCTCGATCGGATTGTCCTCACCCCGCTGGAATCCGCCCCTTTCCGGCGCCCATTCGAGCATGCGGTGAATCGTCTTGGCTTCGCGTCCGGTGGACTCGGCCATCCTTTGCGCCGCGCGTCCGGTTGGTGCGCAGAGCGCGATACGACAGTTCGGCAGCAGGCTCTCATAGACCCTCAGCAAAACCTCCAGGGACGACGTCTTGCCCGCCCCCGGCCCGCCCGTGATGACCGAAAACCGCGAGCCCAGGGACGTCTTGACCGCCAGGGCCTGGTGTTCGTGGATCTCGGCGATGCCGATCGCGCTCGCGGCCTCCTGGATCATCTCGTCGATCTCGGAAGGCAACGCCACCGGCGCCACGCGGCGCACGATCCGCTCCGCAATATCGATCTCGCATTTCAAAACGCCAGACTCGTAGACGACCTGGCTTCCGCCGTTCTCTTCCTCCACGAGGTCCCTCTGGTCGATCAGCCGGGAAATGCCGGCCTTGATGTGCCGGTCCTCCACCGAAATGATCGACTTGACCTGGCGCAGGATCGTCGTCCGCGGACAGGCACAATGGCCGTCCCGGCCCAGCTGGTTCATGACGTGGATGACGGCGGCATCGATACGCCGCGCGTCGCACCTGTCGAAGCCCATGGCCAGGGCCATATGGTCTGCGGTCTTGAAGCCGAGGCCGGGGATCTCCCGCGCCACCCGGAAAGGGTTCGAGCTGATCATCTGACGCGTGCGCTCGCCGTATTTCTTGATGATCTTGTCGCAGGTCGCCGGGCCGATGGAGAGCGATTGCAAGAACGCCAGGACCTCGGTGTGGGTCGAGCGGGCCTTCCAGGCATCCGCGATCAGATCCGCCTGTTTCTCCGTTATCCCGGCCGCCATCAGCGTAGTCGGGCTTTCCATGACGGAGGCCAGGCGGTCTCCGAAGTGATCTCTCAGCTTCTCGGCCGATCGCTTGCCGATATGCTTGATGCCTCCGGCCGCCAGGAACGCATAGATCTCGTCTCCCGTGCTCGGCACCAGGGCGCGGATGAATTTCGATCGCAGCTGATAGCCATGCTTGGCGTGCCGCTCCCAGCTACCGACGGCCTCGACCCGGTCCCCCACTGCCACCGGCTCGCAGGGCCCTACGAAGGAGACGATGTCGCCGCCATCATCCAGCCTGACCCGGAGAATGTGATAGCCGGTATCGAGGTTCGAGAAGTTGATCCTGGTCACCTGCCCGGTGATGGACTTGTCGCGCCGCGCAACCACCTCGTCGGCGTCGAACAGGTCTGCACGCGGCCCTCGGCTTGGCACGCCGCGAACCGGGTCGCGCCGGATCGGCATCCGCCCGCTATGGGTGGCGTCCTTCATGAGCATGGGCAGGATGCCCTGAACTGCGTTCGGCATGCGCGGTCCCCCGTGGTTTCAGGGAGAAGATTGGCTCAATCTTTCTTCCGCGAAGGAAATAATGACAAAATGCCCATTTTCGCGGCCGCGTGACATCTCGGGCCGGTAATCGGCCCTGCTTCGGAGGAATTGGTGTCTCTCCTTGTCCGATCTTTTCCGAGGCTTCCCTCGAGGACCTAACTCCCGACCAGGAACTTCGAGGCACTGATGACAGAAAACACCGCTGAACCGGGCACATTTCTCGCGATCGGAAGACGCGACGACACCAACGAGATCGTGGTGTCCTCCTTTCACGACGTCCCGAAAAAACCCAAGCTCTCCGAACTCTGCCGCAGGGTCCTTCTTGAAATGGGGCAGCGCGATCCGCTCGTCTACGAGTTCATCGCACTTGTCTACGCGCAACGGCGCGGCGGCGCCCGGGTTGTTCTCGACCAGATGACGCTTCGACGCTTCGTATACGCCAAGTGGGGGAGATCTCGTCGATGAAAATTCTGGCAATCCTCAGGGTCCTGCTTCTATCCTTGGCCGCCAGCCTCGCGATCGCGGGTCCGGCCATGGCGAACACACAGGAAGGCGTAGTGATCGAGAACCGAGACACCGGCGCGCGCGTTTGGGTTCCCGACAGCTACTTCCTTCTTCTCAATAGCGGCGCCGATGGCGAAGGCATGTCCGCAGCGCGCGAGGCCACCGGATGCACCGGATGGTTCGACCTCGGTGTATTTGGTAATTGCTCCGCGACTGAAATGAACAATCGCCAGGCCGAGGATGCAGGCATTGAGCAATTTTACGACTCCTCATCGGGCAACATCGTTCAGAATTACAACGAACGCGGCTCCTGGGCGCTGATCCTGTTCGACTACGCTGCCGGATTTACCGGTGCCACCTGCATCACCTGCGACTTCATGGCCTACTTCATGGCCGGCCTCACCGATTTCAGCGAAGCGGTCTACAAGTTCTTCATCGAGTCCTTCCTGACTTTCGTGCCGATCATGCTCGCGATCTGGATCGCTTACCGGACGGCAAAGATGGTCTCTGTGGGCGGCGAGGATGGACGCAGCTTCCTTTATAGCATCGTGCAGAAATTTGCCCTTTTCACGATGCTCTTCCTCTTCTTTTCCCAGACGGTTTCGCCCCCGGACGAAGCACCCGGCGGGCAGTCCTCCGAGCACTACGCATGGAACATGGTCGGCCCGCAGTATCTCGATTTTGCCTTCAATCTGGCCAGCGAGATCCGGAACAAATCGATCGCTCCTATCGCATCTTCGGTCGGGGCAACAAGCGTTGATGGGCGCCTCTCGCCATACGGCTGCGCAAACATCTTGCCGGCCGCCACCAGCGGAAAAAGCGCCGAGCTTTTCAAGCGATACTCCTACATAAAGTCAGGTGTCGAAGTCAGCTGCGTGACCGAGCGAACGCATATCGTCGGAATTTCCACGGGGCTTGCCGTCATGTTCTCATCATTCACGATGCAGGACAGCGAGGGGGTCGGTTCGACGATGCTCGCCTTCGGCAAGGCCCTGGTTACGGCAGTCAATCGCTTCATGATGGGAACTCTGATGACTGCCATCTACCTGATGTCGGCCGTCTGGCTCATCTTCCTCACGCTCGACATTGTCGTCCGAGCCATGATCACCGCCGCTTTCGCGCCGCTTCTGGGCGCACTCTTCCTGTGGCAGCCGACGAGAGGCCTGGCGACGAACGCAATCAAGGCTTTCTTTGGCGCTACCATGACGGCTGTCGCGCTCAGTATCGTGTCCGTTCTGGCGCTCTACCTCATGACCAACACGCTCGCTGTCTATGACAACCTCTGGGACACCGTGAAAGACGACTACAACTCGAGCTACAAAATGGCGCCCATCACGGAGACCGGCCTGAGCGGCATGCGCACATTCATCTCGAGGACGCAGGAAACGGACCCGAACTATGACCGTATTCCGATGGACTGGGGCACCCCTTGGTATTGGTATCTGGCCCTGGTCGGTCTCGCAGTCTTCGCGCTCGGGAAAAAGATCATCCGCATGCTCGAGCAGGTGCTCGACTACCAGGGCATGTCGGCCTTCGCCGATGCGGCGACCAAGAACTTCAAGACAGCAGCCTTCGGCTCGATGCTCGCAGCCGGCGGCACCGCATTCCTCGGCAAGAAGGCGGTCGGCCTCAGCATTGGAGGAGCTGGCTTGGCATTCGGCGCCACAAAGGCCGCAGCGGCGGGAGGCCTGGGTGCGGGCGCGCTTCATTTGGGGGGTGCCATGAAGTCGAAGTTCTTCAACAACCCCTTCGGAAACACCGAACGGGCATCCCTGAACAACGTGCTTGCCAAGGGCGCCAAGATCAAGATGGGCGCCGGAGGCGTAAAGGGTGCTCTCGATCAGGCCGACGAGGCGGAGTGACGTTCATGAAGCATCTCTTGAATCTCTTTCGCCTGGTCGCGCTGATCGCAGCAATGACAGTTGTCTCGTTGTCGGCAACACCCCTGTCTGCGGCCGATGCGTCGATCATCTCCCAGGTAACTGATCTTCCTGCCGATGCGATTTTTCTGGCCGAGGAGGAAGCTGACGACCAGAAGACCGGCAGCAACGCTGAGTCTCTCTTCGCCATTGCGATGGGGGAGAGGATCGAGGGGTTCTGCCTGACCTGCGACTTCATCGTCTATTTCATGAATGGAGCAACGTCGTTCAGCCAGTCTCTCTACGACATCCTGGCCGAGGCGTTCCCACTCCTCGTGCCATTGATGCTCGCCATCTGGCTGGGATACAGGGTCGCCAAGATGATGACCGTCGGGGGCGAAGACGGCCTGAGCTTCATCAAGGAGATGGCAATGAAGCTGTCCCTCTTCTCGGTGATCTTCATCCTGGTGACCGGAGAAACCGACCGTTGGCTCTGGCGGATGAGCGGACCCGAGTTCCTGGGATATGCCTTCGCCCTCTCTGGAGATGTCCGCGACACCTCCATCGGATACTCCAGCCTCGTCGGAGTCGACTCGTCCGAAATTGGAGGCACGGGCAGAGCCGTTCCCTATAAGTGCGCCGAGGTCCGAACCAATGCAGGCGGCTCGGCTCCCGACGGCGGCAGCATGGATTTCGTAACCGGAGGCTTGGAACTGACCTGCGTGACCGAGCGCACGCACATGGTGGGACTTGCAACAGGCGTCGCTGTCATCTTCTCGGCCTTCTCTCTCGACGACGCAAGCGGACGGGGTGCCATCGGTGGTGCGATCTGGCTGGTATTTACCGGCCTCATGAAGGTCATGGCCGGCACCATGCTCCTGCTGATCTTCGCGCTTTCAGCGGTATGGATGATCATGCTGCTTCTGGATATTGTCGTGGAGATCATGCTGATCGCCGCATTCTCTCCGGCGATCGCGGCGGTTTACCTCTGGAGGCCTACGCGGGGAATTGCGATCAAATCGATCAAGATGATCTTCGGCTCGATGGTGACTGCGGTCGCGCTGAGCATCATCTCCGTCCTGGCATACTTCCTGCTCAGCAATATCGTGGACGTCTACAACGCGACCTACACCAGCATGCGTCCCTATTTTTCCGGCGTAGACCTGAGTCCAATCACCGAGACCTCTCGAATCGAGCGCATGCGCGAGTTCATCGCCAGGACCCAGGAAACGGATATCAAAAACCCCCAGATCCCGATGAACTTCTCTACTCCCTGGTTCTACTACATCTGCATGTGCGGCCTCGCCATCTTCGCCCTGGGCAAGAAGCTCATGGCCATGGTCTCTCAGGTTCTCGGCGTTGGGGGGCAGAGCGAATTGGCCAACCAGGCCACCAAGATGACGAAAACGGCGGCATCCATGTCAGTCGCTGCCGGCGCCACGGCTTTGACACTTGGAGGGGGCGCAGTCGCAATGGCGGCGCCTGCCATGGCGGGGATGGCAACGGGCGGAGGAAAATCGGCCCTTAAAGGCATCGCCGCCGCCGGGAGGGCCACGAAGAACATCTTTGGAGGGGGCGGTAGCGAGTAACGTCGCTCGACCACCCCTCCCGAACAGCTGGAAAATCTCCCATCCCCGCTTGAGCCCGCTACCTCGAAGCCCGTGCCTGCCGTCGGGGATCTCGTCGCTTGGTGTGCCCCTTCGCAACCGGAGAGGCCGACACGCCGCTTTGCAAACCCTGGGGATGGGGTTCTGCTGCTCTTTCGCTGGCGTCCTTTCCATCTCAATGACCGATCACTTCGCGATTTAACCGGGGCGACTTTTTCGACTGCGCGGAAAATTTCTATGTCCCTCGTAGACCACGAAGGCCCGCCAGATATGAAAAAAATGCTCGAAAAACCGGAAGAACTTGCGCTTGCCAGGGCCTGGCTCGACCACGGTTGCGAACGCTCGCGCGCAAGACTTGTAGATGCCTATCAACCCATGATCCGTCGCATTGCCCGCAGACATTTGCGCAACGGCCTGACGATGGACGATCTCGCCCAGGAAGGCGCGATGGGCTTCATGGCCGCCCTGGACAATTTCGACCCCGATCGGGGCTACAGTGTAGGCACTCTCGCGCGCTTTCACATTGCCGCACGTGTCCAGCTTTTCGTGAGCGAGTTCACGGGCATCATCCGCCTGCCGAACTCTCGGCGCATCAAGGGCCTCCTGTCCAACTGCGTCGGCAAGATCCGGTTCGAGGAATCGGCCCGCGGCGAGACGCTGTCATTGGTCGAGAAGGCGAAGCTCTGCGAGGAAGCCGGCTTCACACTCCAGGAACTCGAGCAATACGAGATGGTGATGCGACCGGTGAAATCTATCGCCGCACAGACATCCGGCGATGACGACGAATCCGGCTTCGAGCTCGCGGACGAAAACGCGACCGGGGCCGAATATGTCATCAAGAAGCAGTCCATGGAAAGCGCAGAGATGGTTCTTGGCCGCATCCTGGGAGAATTCCCGGAGCGCACTCGAACGATCCTCGCGATGCGCCACCTGTCCGAGGATTTCGTTTCCCTCGACAAGATCGCCTCCGAAGTCGGAATCTCCAGGGAAAGGGTGCGGCGCATCGAGATGGATGCCCTCGACGTCATCCGGCAAAAGTTCAATGATGCCGGCATCTCCGGACTCGAAGACATCGCATGACCTGATCTCGCTATGGCGCCATGAACTTCCGAGCCCAGCTGCGATGGATATCGCAAAGACCAAGCCGCTTGATGGCATCGCGGTGCTCGACCGTCCCGTAGCCTGCATGACGCTCGAACCCGTAACCGGGATAGGACGCCGAGGCCTCGACCATTTCAGCATCCCGAGCCGTCTTGGCGATGATGCTCGCCGCCGAGATCTCCGCAACCAGGGCATCCCCCTTGATGATCGCCTTCCCGCGATCCCTGAACATCTCCGGGCAATCCCGGCCGTCGAAGTAGATCTCGCCGTCTTCGGTTCGACAGATGAGTTTTTGTGCAGCAGTCGCCATTGCCCAGAGCGTCGCCCCGCGAATGTTTTTCTCATCGATCATGGCAGGTGTTGCCCTCGCCAACTCGAACTCACCTACGTCGCGCATGATCAGAGCCGCGTCTTCTCGAGACGCCCTGCTTCGGAATGCCTTCGAATCCATTGCCAATTCCCGAAATTTCCGCTCCCTGACCGGCTCCAGCCCGTCCTTCAGACGGAAGGCGCACACGACCAGGTCTCCGGCAATGCAGCCTCGGCCTACTTCGTCGACACCGATGATCATGACGCAAACTCCCCCTTCTTGCGGGGAAGATGGGTCCGGTTGCCGCGCTCTGGTGCTGTCAACCGAAGATATTTTCCGCCCGCATTTTGGGGCGGTTTTTTCCGAGCCTATCTCCCATCCGAACAAGCAACCATCCGGGATAACAGGCTCGCCCATGACCAGACTCGCCGCCCTCCTCATCGCCTCGACAGCATTGACCGCGGCGACCCAAGCTTCCGCAGGTGTCTACCGGGAAGATAACGACAAGCCATTCTACTGGACGGAAACGGAAGAGCCCAAGGCCCCGAGCGGCCACCGGGCAGATGATCCCGCGGCAAAGCCAAAGGAACCGGTTCGCAATCCTATGCTCGAATCCTATCCGGTCGCGGATGCCCCCAAGCACGCCGCACCTGAGGCCAGCAAGCCGCGCTATCTCGACAACGACTGCTACCCTGCCGAGAACATGCCCCAGGTGGGCCTGATCACGACCTCCGAGACCGATGATGGCGACGGCGATCCCCGCTCGGCCGAGCTTCGCCGCCGTGGCGAGATGGCTCGTGACGACGGCGTTCTCGAATCCATCCAGGACACGCCCTGCTCCTACATTCACCGTCGCGGCGGAGAGACCGCCGACAGCGCTCGTGAATACACTCACCCCGACGACATTCGCCGGGTAAACGTGCTCGAGGATCGCCGTATCCCGGTTCACGAGGTCGGGCGCTACGCCCCCGGCGGCGGCGACTCCGACCTGTGGCAGCGAGACCCCGGGAACCCCTACATCGATTCCTCGAAGGCCTGGAGCGTTCGCAAGGGCCTGATGGTCAGCGAAGTCCTGATCGCCTGGGGCGAGGAGGCCGGATACGACGTGATCTGGCAGGCCCCACACGACTTCGTCGTGCGTGCCGACGTCACCATCCGGGGAACCTTCCCCGAGGCAGCCGGCGAGGTGCTCGAATCCTTCGCCAACGCAAATCCCCCGCTTTCCGGCGAATTTTACATGGCCAACCGAGTGCTCGTCGTGGACTCCGCGTCCGCGTTCGACGCCCGCTAACGACAGGACGTGAACATGCACAGCCCGACCAAATTCCTCCTCTCCGCAGCCCTGGCGTCCACCATCGCCCTTGTTTCTGGCTGCTCCACCGATGTTGGTGGCGCCGGCCGCGCGGCCACCGGCGAGCGCATCAACTCCGTGGAAGCGCAACTTAACGCCGACGGCAGTCGCATTGCCCGCATGCAAGACACTGGCCGCCCATCGAACGTCAATGTTCGCCAGGGCATATTCATCGGCAAGGATGGCTTCCGCACCGGACATGGAGACCCCCTGCCCCGCCGGCTCGAAGGGCCCAAGGGCGTCTCGATTAAGCTCGGCGACGATGTCACCATCTATGAATTCGCGTCGCTCCTTCAGCGCACGACCGGCCTGCGCGTCGACACCCGCGACCTCGAAGCCGGCGGCACCGGCGGCGTCCCTGGCGGCAGCTCCGGCGCCAGCGCCTCGGACAGCGCCGGACCCGATGGTTTCGCGTCCTCCGACAGCGGCGGCAGTTCAGATGCACCCAGCTTCCGCGTGAATTATACCGGATCGCTTTCCGGTCTTCTCGATTACGCAGCCAACCAGGCTGCGGTCGACTGGGAATATACCGGCGGACGCATCAAGTTCCTCGGGCCCCAGACCGTGACCTACACCATCTGGGCCCTGCCCGGAACCACGAACGCCTCCGGCACGATCGGCGGTAGCATGGGCGGAAACTTCGGCTCCGGAACACCGCCGACCACGTCCTACCAGATGTCCTATGACTACTGGGAAGACATCGAAAGCGGCCTTGGCGCGATCGTGCCGGAGGCGAATGCCCGCTTTTCCGTCAACCGCGCCTCCGGCACGATCACCCTGACCGGGTTCCGCGCCGTGCACGAACGGGTTCAGGAATTCATCGCAACCGAGAATGCACGTCTTTCTCGCCAGGTCTCCGTAAAGATCGACATCCTGGCCTTTACCTCCAAAGATTCAGATCGCCGCGGCGCCAGCCTCGACGCGGTTCTGGAAAAGGTCTCCTCCGGTCTGTCGTTCAACCTGTCGAACCCGGCCGGCGCCGTTGTCGGCGGCTCCGACTTCGGCATCACGGTCCTCGACAAGGACAGCGGCCCGCTCCAGCACCTCACCGGATCGAAGGCCATCATCTCCGCCCTGGCGCAGAACGGCCGTGTCTCCCTGCTCAACTCGACCTCGGTAATGGCGCTCAACAACCAGCCGACGCCCGTCTCCATCGTGAGTGAGAAAGGTTACATCGCAGGCCTCAAGACGACAGAGGAAGAGGGCAAGGTCACTACCGAGCTCCAGACCGGAATTCTGAACGACGGCCTGAACATGACCCTGACGCCCCGTATCATGTCGGGAGGCGAGGTGATGATGTCCTACCACATGTCTCTGACCGAAGTGGTCGGCCTCGAGCAGGTATCTGCCAGCGACGTGATGGTCCAGTTGCCCGAAACCCAGAACCGCACCTTCATGCAGACGGTCAACATCAATAGCGGCGACGCGATGGTGGTTGCCGCGCACGACAGCAACCGCGCCAAGCGTGAAGCCTACGGACCGTTCAGCCCGGCCTTCTGGGGGCTCGGCGGGCAGGACAGCTACAGCAACGACAACACCAAGATCATCATCCTGATGACTCCTGTTGTCGTCGAGGCTTCGAACGCGCCTCGCGCCCGCCGCTGATCCAGGACCTTCGAAAGGCAGACCATGACGCAGTCCATTCACAAGACCGTCTCCTACGGGCGCAAGTCGATTGCCTTCGGTCTCTCCTGGTTCGCGACCGACGAGGATGAGCAGCCGCGCAAGGCGGCTGCCGCCCTCATCCGGCAATCGCCCCTCCCCTACGACACGATCCTGACCCGAAAGGGAGAAATCCAGCAGTTCGCCCTTGGATGCTCCACCGACGGCGTCAAGAACGGCTCCATCTCGGCAGCCGCCATGGTCGCCGAGATGGCAGGGATGGACAGCTGGCTCTATGTCCTCGAAATCGGTGACGATTTCTGGATCTGCGCCGGCCGCGACGGCTATGTCCTGCCGGACGGGGACCGGGTCTACGAGAGCGTAGACAGCGCCAAGACCGCCTATGCCGACATGTCGCCGACGAGCTTCAAGAAGGTGTTCCTTCCCAGCTCGTGGCAGGATGACAAGGGCGCCGGCATCGACGCAGAAGGCACGGACATCCGCGACTTCCTTTCCTACGACATCCCGAAGTGGGCGAAGATCCAGTCAGCCGCCTCGTCGACAACCCTTCTGAAGGCAGGAGCCGGAATCGCACTTCTGGGCGGTAGCGCCTTCGCCGCGTTTACGCTCCTTTCCGAACCCGCGCCCCCGCCGGTGGACACCAACTACGAGGATGCCCTGCGAGAAATCGCAGAAATGGAAAAGCTGGAGCGAGAAGCTGATTACGCCCGTCTGGATGCCAATCAGCCCTGGGCCGTGCTTCCGCAGCCAAGCGACGTTTTGCGCTCCTGTATCGATGGCATTCAGGGACTTCCCCTGACGCCAGTCGGCTACAAGATCCAGAGCGTCTTCTGTGCGCCCGGCCATGTCGAGGCCAACCTCGAGCGAACTTCCGGATACACGAGCTGGCTCAAGGAGTGGGCTGCGGGATATCCCGACCTGTCCGCAAGCACGGACCCAACCGGCGGCTCCGGCACGATCTCCAAGGACCTGCCGGGCCTGGAGCCGCGCGGCGACGGCGTCATGGCCATGGATCATACCTTCGAAAAAATCCAGTCCCACCTCTTCGAGCTGGGCCAGATCGAAGGGGCCGGGGTCACCGTCGGGCAGCCGACCGTGGACGTCTACCCTGACTACCCGGACTACGTGCCGGCCTTCGCAACCGGCACCTACAAGATCATCACCAAGCGCCCATCCGTCTGGTTCGAGTTCTTCGACAAATGGGATGGCCTCGCCGTCACCTCCGTATCGTTCAACCTCCTCGAACAGACCTACACCATGGAAGGCAAGCTCTATGTTCCGAACTTCTAACCTCATTCTCGCCGGGGCTGTCTCACTCATGGCAACCTACTCGGCCCACGCTCAATCTGCCAAGGCGGACGATCTTCTGGCGGGATTCCTATCCGACACCGGACAGGGTGCAGCCGCCACTGCCACGCCAAGCGACGAGCTGCGCGCCGCGATCACCCGCAAGATCATGGAGATCGCGACGACCTCCAACAAGGTCGCAAGCGCTGAGCGCAACCAGGTAACCATCGCCGAGCTGGACGAGCTGAACCGGACGGCAGAACGCGCCAAGACCGAGCTCGAACTCGAGCGCCTCGAACTCGAGCGGATGAAAACCGAGCTCGAAAGCCTCTTGGCGCTTTACGATGCCGTTCAGACGCTGGAGAAAACCGAAGAGAAAGAACCCGGCACGATGTCTCCCGAAGACTACATGGCCATGCAGGGAGCCCAGCTCGAGAAGCAGAAGGCGGCTGAGCCGACCGACTTCGAAATCGAGAATGCGAAGCTGCCGCGCGTGGCCGGCATCGCGGGGGTTGCGGGCAACTACTCGGCAGAGATCGTCAGCGGCGACGGCACCGCTCGTGAAGCGGGAAAGGGCGACTTTCTCGAAGATGGTTTCGACGTGGTCGAGGTTCGCGGCGATCACGTCGTCCTGAAAGGACACATGACCGGGACACAATATCGCCTCGCCCCCAGGGGTGAGCCGCGGCCGGTCGAGGGCGGCACGGATGGCATGAGCCAGGCAGTCGATCTTGGGAAGATGCCGATCGGAATTTTCTGATCGGCCACTGCCGATCTTATTTCCATCGCAGACAATCAAGGAAGACCCGCCAATGTCATTCATGTCCAGATTCAAGCGCGACCAGATCAAGGCCGATGTGGGCCCTTCCACATCCTCGACCGAGGCCAATACGGCTCCTGAGATCAAGATGGGCATCCTTATGGATAACGCTCCTCCCCATGCTTCTTCCGGCAAGTCTGGAAATCATGACAATGGGTCGATCCGGGTCTACGATCCGGGCTCCCAGGCGGACGTATCCATCACAGGTAAGGTGATCACCGCGCCTGGCGGCGAGCTCGAACTCAAGGAGGCCGTCCGCCAGCTGATCATCGCCAGCTCGGAACGCGAGATCTACTACTCGCGGTCGCATCAAACCTCGCCGCAGGTTCTCTCCGAGATCAAGCGCATCGAGAGCATCATCGGCGACGCGTGGGTGAAAAAGCCCACCGATATGTCGACGATCGACGAGCTCTACCATCGCGCGGCCGCCCGGGGAGGGCGCAAGGGAACCGGCTCGCGGAATGACCAGTCCGCGATGCAGCGCGCGTTCATCAGCATCATCGCCAACGCCGCGACGCGCAACACCTCGGATATCCGTATCGTGGTCAACCAGAGCCGAGCCATCACGCGCTATCGGATCGACGGCATCTACCACGACATCTCCGAGATGCCCCCGCAATACGCATTCGAGCTTCTCTCTGCGGCTTTCGCCATGGCGGATGCCTCTGACCCCGCCTACCAGCAGCGCCAGTTTCAGGGCGCCCGTATCTCAAACCTGACGACGGAACTGCCAGCCGGCGTTCAGTCGCTGCGCCTCCAGTTCAACCCCCTCGCCAACGAGGGTCGCGTCCTCGTTATCCGCATCCTCTACTCGGGAGATGGGAGGATGACCGACGTGGGAAGCCTGGGATATAGCCGGGAGCAGGTCCGCCAGATCTCGACGATGAGCGCCCGCCCCGTCGGCATCAACGTAATTTCAGGCCCGACGGGCTCCGGTAAGTCGACCACGCTCAAGGCCATCCTCGAAGGCGTCATCGCCAAGCGGGGCGACGAGCTCACTGTGCTCACGATCGAAGATCCGCCGGAATACGTGATCCACGCCGCCGAGCAGATGCCGGTCACCAACGCCAAGACACAGGAAGAGCGCGCGGAAGCCTTCACTCAGGCGATTGCGGCAGGCCTGCGCTCTGACCCCGACATCATGATGATCGGCGAGATCCGCGACCGCGCCTCCGCCGACCTCGCGGTCGAGGGCGCCCTGTCCGGCCACCCTATCTACGCATCGCTTCACGCAAACACGGCAATGGATATCCTGACCCGCCTTCGAGACATGGGGATCGAAGACTTCAAGGTCTTCGATTCGACCGTGTTCTCCGGACTCGTCGGCCAGCGCCTTCTGCGCAAGATTTGCCCCGACTGCCGCGTTCCCCTCGAGGATGGGATTGCGAGCGGACGAGTCGACGATCTCGCGGCCGAGCGTATTTCTCGTATGGGGGAGCACACGCCGTCGCATGTAATGGCGGAGACGACGCTCTACATCTCCGGCGACGGATGCCCCAACTGTTCGGGCGGATACCGGGGCCGCGCCGTGGTGGCCGAGATCATCCTCCCTGACGACAGCTTCATGGAGATGATGCAGCAAAGCCGCAAGGCTGAGGCCCGCGCCTACTGGTTCGAGCACATGAACGGGATCGACCTGCTCGGCTCGGCATGGATGCGCGCTGTCGGCGGAGAGGTTTCCCCGATCGACATCGAGAACACAGTCGCGCTGCTCGACCCCCTGGAGTCGCACCGACATGCCCTCGAATACTGGTTCAAGCATGCGGGGGACGATCGATGAACTCCATCGAGCGCTTCATGGCCAAACAGGCCTTCAAGGGCCAGAAGAAGGTGCGCCTGATCCGACAGCTTCAGCGCCTGATCCACGCAGGTGTTCCGCTCAGCCGCTCGCTCGACATGCTCCGCAAGCTCTACTCCAAGCAGGGGAAGAAGCCGAAGGAGCCCATCGCGTTGATGATCGGGGATTGGCAGGGACGACTCAAGGCGGGCAAGTCGCTGTCGCAGAGCATGCACGGCTGGGTCAGCACCTCCGAGGAGATGATCATCGAGGCCGGCGAGCAGTCCGAGAAACTGGCTTCTTCTCTCGAAGACGCTCTGGAAGCCACCGGCGCGGCGTCGAAGATCAGAAAGGCCATCATCGGCGGGCTGATCTACCCCTTCATTCTACTCCTCGTGCTGTGCTTCATGCTCTATGGATTCAGCACCGACATCGTGCCGACCTTCGAGACAATCGTGCCGGCAGAGGAATGGACTGGAAACGCCGCTGTAATGAACAAGCTGTCTCAGTTCATCGTCAACTGGATGGCTCTCATTGGAATGATCGTCGGCGTCGTAACCACGGCCATCTTCCTCAGCTTTCCCATCCTCCGCGGGCCCGCGCGAAAACATCTCGATCGCATCCCACCCTGGTCGATCTACAAGATCACCCAGGGCGCCTCCTTCATGATCACGATGCGGGGGTTTCTCTCAGCGGGTATCCCGATCCCGGAAGCCCTCCGCAAGATGCTGAAGGCCGGAAACCCCTATTTCCGAGAGCGCGTTGCAGCCATCCTCGCCCGCATCAACATGGGGCGGAACCTTGGCGAGGCCATGTATGAGGCTGGGCACAACTTTCCGGACGACGAAATTTCCGGTGAGGTCTCCATCTACGCCGGACTCGACAACTTCTCTGAAAGCCTCGACCTTCTCGCCAAGGAGTGGGTGAACGGGGCCGTGGAGAAGGCGACCATCGCATCCAAGATCATCAACAACGTCATGCTGGTCCTCCTGGCAGGGTCGATTGGCTACATCGCCATGTCGATCTTCGAGTTGCAGGACATCATCACAAAAGGCGCAGAAATTCGATAAACTTCAATATGTTAGATATTTCCTTTGGGAGCATCAGGAAAAACTGATCGAGTTGTTGAAGGTTTTTGGCAAGATGCTGACATGATCATGGGCTACGCGCGGGTTTCCGTGGAGAACCGGAGCCTGGACGCCCAGGTCACGGCGCTGGATGGCACCGGAGCCGAACGCATCTACGCAGAGAGGGTCCGACTCGCGGCTGGATCGTCCGGAGCTCGACTGGCTCCTCGATCGGCTGCGCCAAAACGATGTGGTCATTGTGGCGAAATACGATCGCCTCAGCCGGTCACTCCAGGATCTCCTGACGATCGTCGAGGCGATCCGCAGCAAGGGCGCCGGCTTCCGGTCCCTCGCCGAGGACATCGACACCACGACGCCCGCCCCCTTGCCCTCTCCAGAGAACGCCGGGCCGAGGTGCAGAGGATGCGAGACCAGGAAGGACGCAGCGTGGCCGAGCTTGCGCGTCTCTTCCAGGTCAGCCCAAACACCATCCGACGGGCGTAGACGAGAATATGGTCGTGAGGGGCTGGCTGCACCTGCGGCGCAAATTTCTTCTTGAGTCAGGGAGCGATCGGAACAATCTATAGGATGTGGCTTCGTAAAGAGCTTCGGGATGCGCTTCAGACCGCGAATTGGCGCTGCCCGCAGGACGAGCACTTCGCGGCAAGTGCTTCAGGCAGGACACGACAGGGTGGGCTCCGACCCTACGAGCTAAGGAGCTGCTTCTACTGCCCCACATCCAAAAGGCCGCCCTTGGGCGGCCTTTTCTATTCTTCCTCGGCAAGCGGCTTATCCGAGGAGTTTTCCAACCCTCGGGCCTTGTCGGCGTTGCCCGAGAAAGGCCGTGACCACAGAATAGAAGACCGGCTCGAAGTCGTGCTCGCGAAGCTCCAGGATCGCAGTGCCAGACGAAGACTGAACCACCGTGAGCCGATCGTTCCGATGACCACCTTCGAGATGCAGGGGCGCCCAGGGCCTCACGATCATCGACACGAACTCTGACACGTGGTCCAGGTTATTCAGCCCCCTCTTTCGCATATCACTGGCATGGCGCTTCCAGATGTGGACAGCGCCGAACTGCGGTCGTCCATGCAGGAGGACGATCTCGGCGGATGGCAGGAAAACTCCGCGGAACTTGACCTGCGGAACAACCCCGAACACCGGCAGGCCGGTGGTGGGATGCAGTAGCCGCGTGTTCGTCGTCGGCTTCAGGGGTGGCGATGGGGCATTCATGACCCACAGGACGTGGGTTCATCCAGCGACATGCCGGAGCAACTTTGGGTCGGTTCAGATCAGTCAGGCCCGCTCACTGCTCACAGTCTGCCTGTCTTTCTTACGACCGCCGATCCATCACTTGCCCAAACACTACGATGCAGGCATAATGTCTTCATGGTGACATCACGGATCATGGGCTATGGCACAGCTGACAGTTAGGAACGTCGACGACACGATTGCAGCAGCCTTGAAGGCGCGCGCCGCGCGGTCAGGACGGTCAGCCGAGGCAGAACACAGAAAGATCCTCGAGGAGGCCCTGGCGCCCGCGCAGAACCCCGGCTTCTTTGCGGAGGCTCGGACCCGTCGGGTGAAGCTCGGCCCCAAGGTCCCCTCAACCACAGACCTCCTGCGCGCGGACAGAGATCGTGACGGGGCTCGATGACTGACGGGAGGGGGTTCGTCGTCGACACATCCGTGGCGATCAAGTGGGTCATCGAAGAGGAAGGCAGTGACATAGCTGAGCGTCTCCAGGACACCGACATGGTGGCGCCTGCCCTTTTCCGGATCGAGGCTGCCAACGTCCTTCGAACCCTGGCCGTGCGCGAAGCGATCTCCGCGCGCCAGGCCCTGGACCTCTTCACCTTCCTCCAAGGGGCCCCGGTCACGATCATTGATGCCGATGAGGCCTTGGAGCACCGTGCCCTGGAGCTGGCGCTCGATCTCCGTCACCCGGTCTACGACTGCGTTTATCTTGCCGTAGGAGAGCGCATGGACCGCACGCTGGTTACCGCAGACAGACGCTTTCTGAGCGCCCTTGCCAGCACCCCCTATTCATCACGAGCCGTGGACTTGTCCAACATCCCGAAGGTGCTTTCCGGCTGACCTAATTTTGGGCTGGCACCCTCCTCCGGCCAATATCCAGTGAATACGCCCGTATTTGAGTGAGACCCATGAACCCGACCGACATCTACGAAGCTCTCGACGCCATCGCCAAGGTGCCCTTCGATCCGGCCGAGTTCGGTTTCTCCTTTGCCGAGGCGACCGACAACGCCCAGGCGACGGTCTCCAAGCTCCGCGGCGGGTCTCTGAACAGGTCGGACATCGAGGGCGGTGTCCTGATGAACCTCAAGTTCCACTTCGCCCCGGCCGACGCTCTGGGGGTCGAGGCCACGCTCGACGCCCTGAAGGGCAGCAAGCGCACCGCGAAGCACAAGCCGGCAATCCTGATCGCCACCGACGGCGAAACCGTCGCGGTCGAGCACTGGAAGAGCGGCGAGCGGCTGCACTGCGCCTTTTCCGAAATCGGCGACCATTTCGGGTTCTTCCTGCCGGCGGCCGGCAAGGACCGGTATCGCCCGGCCGAGGAGAACCCGATCGACGTCAAGGCGACGGGCAAGCTCGCGAAGCTCTACGACGCCCTGACGAAGGCCAACCCCGACTGGGCGACCGATGCCCGGCGCCACGACATGAACCAGTTCATGACGCGGCTGATCTTCTGCATGTTCGCCGAGGATGTCGGTATCTTCCCGGAGAACCAGTTCTCCCGTGCGATTTTCACCCATGCCGGCGACAAGGGTGAGGAAGCCCACGGCGTCCTGATCTCCGCCTTCCAGGTGATGAACCTGCCCAAGAACAAGCGGGCTGACCTGCCGGCCTGGAGCCAGGACCTCGAATACGTCAACGGCGGCCTCTTTGCCGGCACGATCGATTCACCACGCTTCGACGCCATCGCCTTCCGTTACCTGCGCGAGGCCTGCGATCTTGACTGGAAGGAGATCAACCCGGACATCTTCGGTTCGATGATCCAGTCCGTCGCCGATCCGAAGGCGCGTGCCGAGCTCGGCATGCACTACACCAGCGTGCCCAACATCATGAAGGTGCTGGGGCCGTTGTTCCTTGACGAACTCGACACCGAAATCGACAAGGCCTGGGACAGGCCGAACGGACTGCGCAAGGTGTTGGACCGGATGTCGGTAATCCGGGTGTTTGACCCGGCCTGCGGCAGCGGCAACTTCCTGGTGGTCGCCTACCGAGAGCTGCGCGCCCGCGAGATCCGCATCCTGCGCCGCCTCAGCGAGATCGAAGGTCAGGCCCAGATCCAGATGTGGTCGCAGATCCCGATCACGAACTTCTACGGCATCGAGATCACCGACTTCTCGGCTGAGACGGCCAAGCTCGCCATGTTCATCGCCGAGTATCAGGCGAACGCCATGTTCGGCGAGGCTTTCGGCCGCAAGCCTGCGGCTCTGCCCCTGAAGGGTGGCGCCAGTGTTCTTTGCGGCAACGCGCTCCGAGTAGACTGGGCCTCATTCTGCCCAAATGCAACCCGCGACGAGGTCTACATCGCAGGGAATCCACCGTATCTCGGTGGCAAGAAGCGCGAGGCTTGGCAGACGGACGATATGCGCTCCTGCGGCCTCGAAGACGTCCTATTGCTGGACTATGTCACAGCATGGTTTTTCAAGGCCCAGCGATATTCCCCGAGAGCATTTGCGTTCGTTGCAACGAGTTCGATCTGCCAGGGGGAACAAGTGGCCCCTCTCTGGAGCAGACTCTTCCGCGCTGGTCTCTCCATCACTTTCGGCCACATGCCATTCCAATGGCGAAATTCTGCGGCGGATAACGCCGGCGTCTGGGTAGTCATAGTGGGCTTGCGTAACCAGCCCCGAAAACCTGTCAGGTTGTTTGATCAGGGCTGGGTTGGAACTGGCTCCACCATCAGCCCATACCTTTTTCTCGGTGCCGAGACTTATGTCGCGGCTCGATCTACTCCATTATCGGCGCTTCCGGAGATCGTCATGGGTTCGAACCCTGTCGACGGCAAGCGTTTGGTTGTCTCAGCAGAAGAAAAGAACCACATCGTGAACTCGCACCCGGAGGCAGAGCGGTTCATCCGCCCATATCTCGGCGGCGACGAGATACTTGGCGGAAAAGAACGCTTCTGCGTTTGGGTCGATGACGACGCCGTGGAGATAGCACTGGCCTGTCCTCCGATTGCTGACCGAATTAGAGCCTGCGGCGAATACCGAAAAGGAGCAGGCCGAGACGCACGCCGCTACCAAGGCCAGCCGCATCGGTTCGCCTACCGAGGGACCGTGAAAGACCTCCCCTGCATAGGGATACCGAATTCTCAATCCTCCAAGCGGCCCTATCTACCCACTGCGCGCGTTCCCGCTGGCACTGTGGTGAGCAAGGAAGCATTCGCCATTTACACCACAGAGGACTGGGTGCTCGCTATCCTGTCATCGCGGATGCATCAAGTCTGGCTCGCAACGGTTGGTGGCAGGATAGGTAATGGCTTCAGGTATTCTGGAACCCTCGTCTATAATACCTTCCCTCTTCCCGGAATGACCGATGGTGATAAAGAGGAGTTGGCGGCCGCTGGGCGCAATATACTGAAAGCCAGATACGCAAATTACCCACTCAGCCTCGATGAGCTTTATTCTGAAGGCAACTTTCCAAATAGTCTGGCGAAAGCACACGACAAAAACGACAAAATTCTGGAGAACCTATACGCTGGCAAGACATTCGCGAATGATGCTGCGCGTCGAGATATGCTCATGAAACTCTATTCCGTGCGCGCAGCAAAGAGAAATGAGGAGGCCGCGTGATGGTCGATCTGGTGAAGGTCGCCTACGGGCGCACGGGCACATCCAAGACGACGAACACCATCGGCATGCGGCCGATGCAGGCGCGGGTATTTGAGGCCCGCGGTGCCCAGTTCATCCTCCTGAAGGCACCGCCCGCGGCCGGCAAGTCCCGGGCGTTGATGTTCCTCGGTCTCGACAAGCTCGAGAACCAGGGGGTTCGCAAGGTGATCGTCGCCGTGCCCGAGACCTCGATCGGCGCCTCCTTTCGGTCGACAGACCTCACCTCGCAGGGCTTCTTCCGCGACTGGCATGTCGAGCCGCGCTGGAACCTCTGTGACAGTGGCGCCGAAGAAGGATCGAACTCGCAGAAGGTGAAGGCCTTCCAGGAGTTCATGGCCTCCGACGACGAGGTGATCGTCTGCACCCACGCCACATTCCGCTTTGCGGTGGATGCCATCGTGGCCGAAACAGGGCTGGAGGCGTTCGACGACTGCCTGATCGCGATCGACGAATTCCATCACGTCAGCGCCGGCGACGACAACCGCCTGGGCGAGATCCTGCGTCGGCTGCTCGCGCGAGAGCGCGCGCATGTCGTGGCGATGACCGGCAGCTACTTCCGTGGCGACAGCGTCCCGGTCCTGCGGCCCGAGGACGAGGCCAGGTTTCGCTCGATCACCTATTCCTACTATGAGCAGCTCGACGGCTACGAGCACCTCAAGTCGCTCGGCATCAGCTACAGCTTCTACCGGGGCAGATACATCTCGGCGATCCCGGACGTCCTCGACACCGACCTCAAGACCATCGTGCACATCCCGCACCGCGGCTCGGCCGAGGCCTACGGCGAGAAGAACGACGAGGTCGGACGGATCATGGACGCGATCGGCGAGCATGTCGGCCGCGACAAGGAGACGGGCTTCGACCTGGTCCGTCGCAAGTCGGACGGCAAGATCCTCAAGGTCGCGGACCTCGTGAACGACAACGAGGAGCGCGGCGGCGTGAAGGCCGCCCTGACCCGCGAGATCACCGGGCCCGACGGCCGCCGCGACGATGCCGCCGATCGCGACAAGGTCGACATCATCATCGCACTCGGGATGGCAAAGGAAGGCTTCGACTGGCCCTGGTGTGAGCACGCCCTGACGATCGGCTACCGCTCCTCGCTCACCGAGATCGTCCAGATCATCGGCCGCGCTACCCGGGACGCGACGGGCAAGGCCCACGCCCAGTTCACCAATCTGATCGCCGAACCCGGCGTCGAGACCACCGTCGTGGCCGATGCCGTGAACGACATGCTGAAGGCAATATCCGGCGCCCTGCTGATGGAGCAGGTCCTCCAGCCGAACTTCCGCTTCTACCGGCGCGAGGACGGCGACATCCGGGAGCCGGTTCATGTCGATGACACCGGCACCGTCCATATCGGCATCAAGGGACTGATGGAGCCGCCGACGGATCGATCGAAGGCGATCTGCGAGAACGACATGCAGGACCTTGTCGCCAAGGCCTGCCAGGCCATGGACCGGCGCACCGTGGCTGACGACATCGCTCCCGAGGTCGCGACGCAGATGGTGCTCACCGACATCATCGAGAAGAGCTACGAAGACCTCTCCGAAGACGAGACAGAGGCGATCCGCCAGGACCTGGCTGCGCGCATGAACATCGCAACGATTGCCCGGAGGGAGGCAGCCAAGGCTGACGATCCTCTCGCACCTGCCACGGGCGGGTCCGACGATGATGACGAGGAACTCGAGAGCGCTCCCGATGGCATGAACCTGATCAACATGGTCAAGAAGTTCATCAATGTCCGCGAACTCGACATCGATCTGATCGACGGGATCAATCCGTTCCGAGAAGGCTTCGACGTCGCCTCCAAGGCGCTCGATACACCCCTCCTGAAGCAGATCCATAGCGCCATGGTCGCGCAGCGCATCCAGATGTCCGAGGATGAGGCCCGCACGCTCTGGCCCCGCATCAAGCGGTTCCGCGAGTCCGAGGGCCGGGAGCCCAACCCGCATGCGGCCGAGTCGCTGGAGAAGCGCATGGCCGAGGCTCTCGCCTACATCCGAGCGAAGAAAGCGGAGCGGATGCGCTCGGCCGCAGCGGAGTAGCCGAATGCCGCGACCCACGCTGGACGAGATCTTCGACGAGCCGGACGAGTTCGGACTCCTCGATGTTCGATTGAAGGCTCGCGGGACACGCCCCCCGGAGCTCGAACGCGATGCGGGCCTCGTGCGCGAGGTGAACGACTTCTACAACCGGCATGGCCGGCTGCCGAACGAGGATGCCGCAGACCACGACGAGATGCGACTTGGAACGATCTGGAGCGGCCTCGCAGGACGCGCTGACCCAGATGTCTTTGTCGATGTCGATCGCAACGGGTTGCTCGCCAACGCACCGGTTGATGAGACCCCGCCCGTCCGTGATTGGCGCGACGACCCACTCGAGGACGAGATCCCCGATAGCCTCGACGATATCTTCGATGAAGATGAAGGCGACGTCTCCGAGGCCTTCACCCAGATCCGGAATGTCACGCCCGTGGCAGAGCGCCATCTTCCCGATCACCGCGCCGAGTTCTTTCCCTGCCCTGACTTCGAGATCTTCCAACCCGCCTTCGAGGAGCTCCAGGCGGAACTCGACGCCGGCCAGAGGGAAGCGACTGCCGTCAACTCGCGCGAGGTGATCGACGCTCAGGAGGGTGGCTACTTCATCCGCAACGGGTTGCTCGCCTACATCGCCGAGAAGGCGGAGATGACGGCCCGCGGCGGCAAACGAGACCACCGGCTCCGGGTCATCTTCTCGAACGGCACCGAGAGCGATCCGCTGATCTCCTCGTTCCGGAAAGCCTTGGCGGCAGATCCCACAGCTCGCGTCATCCACCGCCCAGGTCTGGGCCCCCTCGACCCCAACTGGGAAGCCGACCAGCTTGATCTCACGGGCACGATCTATGTCGCGCGAAGTCGATCGGACCAGCCCGCGATCGCGGAGGTTCGCGACATCCTCCTCAAAATCGGGGTCACCACTCAGGATGTGCACCGCCGCGTCGCCGATGCCCGGAACGACCCGACCTTCCTGCTCGCACCGGTGGACATCGTTGCCACCTATGATCTGAAGAATCTTTCGCGGCGCAAGGTGGAGGACCTGCTTCATCGCTTCTTCGATGCAGCACGACCGCGAGGCCTCTGGATCATGGATCGGTTCGGGAAGCGGATCTATCCGCGCGAGTGGTTCTATGTTCTCCCAGAGCATGTAAGCCAGGCTGTGGGAGCGATCCGAAACGGCACGCTCCACGAGCTGCGCTATGATCCGGAGAGCCAGAAGATCGTGCGAAAGAGCTGAAGACGCAGACTCATTGCCCCACGGTTGCGCGGACATTCTCAGCCTCGAGGTGGCGATCGACGAACCTCTGCACTGCCTCCGGATCATGCGGGCGATCACGACCGCTGGTGCGAACGATCCAGCGCACATAGAGAAGCGCCGTGCCTGAAGCGAGAAACAATGCGATCGACATGGCCATATCTGGGGTGGGAGCGCCTCCAGAGCCTCACCAGGCTAACAATCGACCAAGCGATTTCAAGCCTGAATGATCCCTCCCTATCTTCGCCTCAAGCAGGGTAGGTGGCCGTGACAGCCAGCCGCCCGCTCAACGCATGCCCAACGAAAGGGACTCGACCTAACTAAATTTCGCGCCGCCGAAGCCGGATGCCCGATCAGACGATATCCGCTATATGACAAGGTCAGAAACTCAACATGGTGCAGTTGTTCCGGCTACGTTCCGTAGGCTTTGGCCCCACAACATAACCACTAAGGGCGCTGACGTCCCATAACCCAGGTTCCCTCCCCGCGGGGAGGGCGTCGCCTTGTGCGACCCAACGAAGAGGCTGTGAACAAGGCCCACGAACCCACCGCCGGGAAAAACAAGCAATAACTCCGGCGGAAAATTTCTACCACGAAGGTGCGCCCCATGGTTTTTTCCACGGGGCGCATTTTTTTGTCCTGAGCGTTTTCAGGATCGGCGCTCCTGACTCTATGTCCCTTCCGGAAGCCACCAACCCTCATGAACGGAAGAGACCGACCATGCTCAATACCCTGAAGAAAACCCGCTCCGCCACGATGCGCGGCCTGACCCTGATCGAGGCCCTGCTGTTCCTCGGTATCGCCGCCATCGTCATCGTCAGCGCCGTCGCGTTCTACAATAACGCATCGAACTCCAGCAAGATGAACCAGGCCCAGACCCAGATCCAGGCCTACATCTCCGGCGTCAAGTCCCTCTACGCCTCGCGCGACAGCTACGCGACCGTCAACAACGCTCTGATCATCACCGCCGGCAAGGCGCCCGAGAACGCGATCCGCGGCACCACCGGCCTTCGGAATCCCTGGGGCGGCGGCACCACCATCGCCGGCGCGAACAACTACTTCGAGATCTCGATGGACACGCTGGCCGACGACGTCTGCACCTCGATCCTGTCGACGAACATGCTGGACAATGGCTCGATCTTCCGGATCGCCGCCAACTCCACCGCGTTCACCAACGGCAACAGCCCGGACCCGGCCCAGGCCGCAGCGGCATGCACCTCGGCGACCAACAACACCATCACCTTCCGCGTCCGGTAAAACGGCCAGTGGACTTCCGGGAAAGCCCGCGCACAGCGCGGGCTTTTTTCGTTACCTGCGAAAATTTTGAGCGCGGCGGTTGCGGCATTATCTCATCTTCAGCGCCATGATTGCGCAAAGGAGAACACGCCATGCAGATGCTCTATCTTGTTGCCGCGATGACCATGTCCATCGGAGTCGGGATGTTCGCTGGGCCCGATATCCAGCGCGCCAACCTGGCCACCGCGGGCGAGAACCGCGCCGTGGCGTTTCAGGAGCAGGCCCAGATCTACGCCAGGTCCGTTCGTCGCGACATTCGCATGAATCCCTCTGCCTATCGCGCCAATCCCAACAGCCCGGTGCAGATTTCCGACGAAGCCCTCGATCGCGCAGAATTCGGCGGTTACCAGATGTCCGGCCGATTCCGAGTCGCCCTCTTGGCCGACGGATCGATCGTGCCGCAGCTGACGAGCTCCGCCCTCAATGGCCCAAACGGACTGGGCGATGAGTCCAATGTCGTGGCCGAGCTTGTCCTGAACCCCCGCGGGAAGAACAAGGTCGGGACCATCGACCTCGCAAAGGCCGGCGTTCGCATCTCGCGGTAAGATCCGCTGCGAAAAATGCAGCCGATCGCCGGCTCTTGAACCCACCTTCCTCTCAAAGAGGAAGAGTAAATGCCACACCCCTATGTCCCACTTCGCATCCACAGCCCCTACTCCATTGGTGAGGGCGCCGTTCACACCAATGGAGTAGGG
>Ga0209345_10000649_pt1 | contig 44474 bp, 40 predicted proteins | sample Cruoilmetagenom7_FD_187294 | JGI IMG/M metagenome (GOLD analysis project Ga0209345, IMG submission 187294) | Oil polluted marine microbial communities from Coal Oil Point, Santa Barbara, California, USA - Sample 7 (SPAdes) (version 2) | ecosystem: Environmental > Aquatic > Marine > Oil seeps ...
CTTGAGATTGGGCACGCAATCGTAGAGGTCATCCGTATCGGTAATGGGACCGATCACTTCAAAACCCAGTTCGGTCAGCAGTGCTACCAACTCTTCCGATCGCTTACTACCAGTATCAACTAACAATATACGATAGCTCATGGTGCCCCCGGAAGTTTTAAGAACATTGCCTCAGTTCAAGGCTGAGATGACATTGGCCCGGAACGCACGTTCGGTTTATCCATTTGACCGGATACCTGACACATCGCCGACAGAAACTTCTCCGAGTCGGAGATGGTCGATAGATAGCCACCTTCAACCTTCAATAACTGAATGGCGATATTATGGGTGTTCTGATCTGGCTCGGCACAACAGTCTTCCAGCACCAGCACGTTATAACCCCGGTCAGCAGCCTCCCGGACTGTAGAGTTAACGCAAACTCCCGTGGTTACACCTGTGATGATCAGGTTTTCAATCTTCTTGTTGTTAAGAATGTGATGCAGGTCAGTGCCATGAAAGGAGCCAGTGCCCGCCTTGTCAATGACGATCTCATCTTCTTCCGGTTGTAGTTCGTCAATGAAATCCCAGCCGATTTCACCACGAATCAGCAACCGCCCAAGCGGCCCCTGGCTGCCGATCTCGGCGCCGGCCAAGGCTGTTTTCATGCGTTTACAACGGGGCAGATCGGAAAGATTGGGGCGATGTCCTTCGCGTGTATAGATGACTTCTATGCCAGCCTTCCAGCACGCATCCCGGACCGCAGTGATGCGCGGAATAGTCGCGCGCGCCGGCCCCAAATCACCACCTCTGGTATGCATGTAGCCGGATGGAGCGCAGAAATCTCTCTGCATATCGATAATCATCAATGCGGTTTTTCCCGGCAAAAACGGCCCTTCTATCGGGAAATCATAAGGATCACCTGGGATAGTCATTGGACGGCCTCTGGCTGGACAACATGATGGCCTTTCCGTTGCTGTTCCTGCCGGTGCTCTCCGGCCTCAACCACCTCGGCTTCCCGTTCACGGAGCTGATCCGGCTGCCACAGATTCCTGGCTTCCAGAAGTCCCTGCAAGGCTTCCAGCCAGCAACTGTAGTAATCCTCATCGGTGGTGATACAGCCTCCTTTCTCCTGCTCTTTAATACGATCAATCAACGCAGCCTGGAATTGCTGCAGAGTAAAAAGCTGTTTGTTACTGGCGGCCAGCGTCATACCGAACAAGCGTGCGGACCAGGGCGTATTAAAACTCAGGTTTTCAAAACCTGTCTGGCGCAAGGCGGTTAAAAGAGTGTCTGATTGCATGTTAGTTTTCCTGGCCGTTCAGCTCGATGGTGCGGGCAACCCCGATCATGTGATCGCGACTGATAAGATCAATCAGCTCTGATTCGCTTAGGTGTTCAGTATTGTCAGGGCGTTCTGGCATGACCAGATAGCGGATTTCGGAAACGCTGTCCCAGACCCGGACTTCAATCTCATCAGCTAAAACGACACCGAGTTCGGAAAGAACCTTACGTGGTTCTCTGACAAGACGTGACCGGTAGGCGCTGGATTTATACCACGCCGGGGGCAGCCCAAGAATTGGCCAGGGATAGCATGAGCAAAGGGTGCAGACCACCACGTTGTGTACTGCCGGCGTGTTCTCTACCACATGGAGCAACTCCGTCTCCGGACCGCCTATCCCAAGCTCCTCACAAGCCGCCAGGCCATCAGCCAACAACCGTTTCTTGAACCCGGGGTCTACCCAGGCACGGGCGATGACACTGGCTCCGGTCCTGGGCCCGACATTTTCTTCGTAGTGTCTGACCACCCGGTCTACATCATCCGACGACAACACATTGATTTCGTTCAGCAGGCTCTCAATGGCCTCAGTGCGGATTGCCTGCCAGGCCTTTTTCGGGTGCGCATGGTTGTGACCCATCTCTAATCCTCCTGCATCAATTCCAAGTGATTTTCACTTAGATCGATATAAACGTAAGAATTGGGCTCGGCATATTCCTCACCCCAGAGCGTTTGTGCATCAAAGCGCACCGTATATACAGCCTGCAGATTCTCACCACGATAATGAGCACGGGTATCCGGAAAGACCCAGGCCTGGTCATTTACCCGGAAAACTTCACCAGCCTTGCCCCGGGTATAGTTGGTAACTCGTGTGTGACCCGGCGGATGGATATTTCTCACCCGCACCCATTGCCCTTCAGAAAATTCAGGTTCTACGACCTCGTTCTTTCGCCATGCGCCCCAAGGCACCTTATCGCCCTCCGCCAGGGGCCAGTTGCGGCCAGCAGGCTGAAGCGGTGTGAACTTGCGCCTATCGGCTGCAATTTCTTCAGTGCGACGGTCCACCTCTTCCCTGTTCAATATGTTCCGGCGTTCGAGTATCCGCTCCATGGCAAACATCCAGCGGCCATAGTAGGTATGAGAGATATAGTCTTCTGGCGCCATCAATTCGATTTCGTGGCGGTGTTCATCGAGATTCCAGATGCCCAGGCTGTCGATAACCTGAGTCATACAAAAGACTCGACTCCCCCAGCGACTGGTGAAAACTGGCTCATCGGGATCCACGGCCACCGGTCCAAAGCCGTGGAGCCCCCCCATGTCGTGAATACCATTCATAAAATGCCCCCTAGAAGATCACTTCCTCAATTTCTTTCTGCAGGTTGAGATATTCTTTCGAATAGCGATCCCGCATTTCCGGACCTCTCGCATCAGCATCAACAAGAACTCCGGCCGGATTTCCACCGAGCACCAGGACACGATCTCCCACGGTGATGGCCTCTTCAACATCATGAGTAACCATAACCATAGATATGTCGGTTTCATCCTGCAGCTTGTGAATCAGGGAATGCATCCGTCGCTTAAGGCTAATATCCAGGGCACTGAATGGTTCATCCAGCAACAACACCTGCGGGCGCGTTATCAGAGCACGGGCGATAGCTGTGCGTTGGCGCATGCCTCCTGACAACTGATGAGGATATGCCCGAGCGGCGTCCGCAAGCCCAACGTTGCTCAACATATCAGCGACAGATTTATTGAGATCCTTGGGTGCGTTTTTGCGAAACCGGAGACCAAAACCAACATTCCCTTTTACGGTCAGCCAGGGGTAAAGGTTATTTTCCTGGAAGATCATAACGATGTCGGTTGTCGGACCTGTCAGGAATTGCTTCTTGTAAAGCACACCTCCGGTGTCCTCCGGGAGAACAAAGCCTCCCAGCGTTCTCAGTAACGTACTTTTGCCGCAACCAGATGCGCCCAGAATCGTTGTTATCTCGTTCGCACGTATATCCAGATTCAGCCCCTGCAAAGGGCTGGGCACAGGGCCGGACTGCCCGGGGAAATTCACGGTCAGGTTATCGAGTCTGAATACGGACTCATGGCTCTCGGATACTACCTCCATCACACCCTCCACCAGAGAACCCGGTTTCCAATCAGCGCGAGGCTTCGATCGACAATAAAACCGGAGACGCCAATAACAAGCATTCCAAACATGATCAGTTCATTATTGAAGAGGTTTCGCCCCATCATGATGATCGCGCCAAGCCCATCTCGAAGCCCAACCATTTCCGCTACCAATACAGCCATCCAGGCCGCTATGAAGTTTGTTCGAAGCAGGGTAAAAACGCCCGGGAGAATCGCCGGCATTACCACGAACAACCATTGCTGCCAGCGACTGGCACCCAAGTTACCCGCAACAGTTCCATACTCTGCAGGCACTCGCCTGATCTCTGCGAGCGTGCCTATGGTCAGAATGAAGTAGACCCCCATAAAGACAATGAAGATCGCAGTGGCGTTGTTAATACCGAACACTACGATGGCAGTAGGTATCCAGGCGATAGGCGCAATAGGTGCCAGCAGATAAAGAAAAGGACTGATACACCAGGTAGTAAAACGGGACAGGCTGATAGCTGCTCCGGTAATAATTGCGGCCACAAAGGCCAGAAGCATGCCACCAAACACCCGGCCGAATGTGGCCGTTAAGGACTCCCATAATGTGGCAGACTGTGACCCCAGCCCTATCCGGAAATCACTCTCTATCACCATAGCCATAAACTGGCTGGGAGGCGGCAACACAGTAGTCACTGGTAACTCAGCTACGCCTGCAATTTCCCAGGCAGCAATGACACAGGCCACAGAAATACCACCCACCACCCATGGGGCTGCCTTGTCCCATGCTGCAGTAGACATTATTCCTGCTCCAGCGCTTTGATCATGGCTGTGCGGAATATGCTGTCAGCAGTTGTTCCCGGCTTTATATAGCCCAGCCCTTCAAGATCATCCAGCACTCGCTGCACAGACTCGATATCCGGATCAAAGCTGATGGGCGCAGGTGCGGTGTTGAATGCCTGTTCAAGTGCCCCCTCTGAAACACGGAAGTAGTTTCCATCCTCCAGATAACTCAGAGCCGTCGGCAGATCATTGTTGATGATATCAGCAGCACAACGAAGGCCTCTCAGGTAACCTTCGACCAATTCTGGCCGCTCCTGAAGAGTGCTTTCCAGAACACTGACGACCGTGTTAGGAGCCTTGGTGGCCCAGGCTTCGGCATTATTGGTAATAACAGTGGCGCCGCGACTGGCAACCATGTCTGAGGTATAGGGCTTGATATGGCTGAGGATGTCCGTGTTGCCGCTACGGAACGACTCCACCATAGCCAGGAGATCATCAAAATATACAAACTCGACCGCATCGGTATCCAAGCCCATGCGCTCCAATTCAGCGACAAGAATCAGCTCCAGTGTGTCACCCTGCAACACGGCCGCCCGCAGGCGCGGACCATTAGCCGCGATATGATCGCGAAGGTCTTCCATGGAATTCAGCCCCAGATCACCATCTGCAACTACCTCCATAACACCCCAGCCACCGGCTGCGCTGACAACCCGGATGGGCACACCGCTATTGGCTGCAAAGAACGCCAGAGTGAAAGGGTTGGTACTGAAATCAATCGCACCGCCAGCAAGGGCGGCACTATTATCACCAGGGTTGGCAAAAAAACGAGTGTCTACCTCCAGGCCGTACTTGGCAAAACAGCCAGATTCTTTCGCTACAAACAGTGGTGCCATATCGAGAGCAATCAGGTGGCCAGCTGTAACACGAGTGAGGTTTTCAGCGGCCGCTGTCTGAGCACCACCAAGTGTGATAATGCATGAGACTGCGAGCGAAGTGATGGAGCGTTTCATGGCGAATCCTTTTTCAGGGTCAGTGTCGGGGTGAACGAACATGTCACTGTTTCGTCCATGACAACGATCCTAGGTATAAGCGAGGAACGCTAAAATAGCCGTGTTTCCATGTTTACTACGGTTTTTCTGAAGCAAACCAGGGTTTCGCACCGAAACAGCTCATCTTGCAACATGACGGGGCGACCCGTGCTCTTTCTCGAGGCGTCGAATGAAATTGGTGAGAACGGAGGATCGATGTGACTCATCCCTCCGCGTGACCAGGGAAACCTGTGAATATCGAATAAATTTCTCAGGGAGAAGCCCCGCCAGGTCACCGGAAGCTATCCAACGTTGCGCATAGTGGTAGGGCAGAAAACCAATGAAGGGACCATTCAGAATCATAAAGGCGGCTGACTCCACATTGGTTACCGCAGCAATCACACTGTTATCATCATCTTCAATAAATGGAAATTCCTGTTTCTGCATAAAATTACGCACAACCTTGGGAGCCGAAGGAATTTCCCGGGCCAGCTCACGAGGATCTTTCAGGTTTGCAAGTGCATGGCTGCCGGCACATACCAATACATCCCGCTCCTGATAAAGAGGACGATAGTGCAGATTCGGCGTCGAGTGGTAAAAAATACCAATGCCCATGTCCAGATTCTGCTCCAACAACTCTCGTTCAATGTCTTGGGGCGAAAGTACTTGAATGGACAGTTCAATGGCACTGTCTGGCTGGGAAAAAAGTTCCCCAAGTGCTTTGTGAAGCGGGCAGTTTTTATCAGTAACCAGATTATCAATAATGCCTATTCGCATATTTTCAACGGTACTCCTGCGGAGCCCTTCAGCACTGGCCTCAAGTGCATAAACAGCTCCGAAGAATGCCAGCACATGCTGATGAAAAGCCTCACCTTTTGTGGTTAACCGGAATCCGCTCCGGCCCCGCTCACATAACACAAAACCAATCCTTGCTTCTAACTGGCTCATGTGAGAACTGATCGTGGAAGGGCTCACATTGAGCACTGTCTGGGCACTGGTAAACCCGCCAGTTTCAACAACCGCGTGGAAAACTCGCAACAGCTTCAGGTCGATATCAGACAGATTCATGGCGGGTTACTTGTAGTTATTAAGTTACGACACTCCCGTGCCTGCTTTTACTACCTAACATTTCGACAGTTAACTCATATTATTTTAGACCAGAAGGACGACCAAAGCTCTAAACCCATACCGACCTTAACGTGCCGGCAAGGAATCGAATCCCGATGCATTTCATGCACCAGTTCCGGACAGACGCACCACGTTGGCGCCCAGAAGGCTCCTGGAGTACTACTCCGACCACTCCGAAACCCAACATAATCTATACTTTTCATGCATATAAAATTACTGGCGCCAAACTTGCTTGAATTAAAGTGCGCAGCGAGAGGCGGATGTCAAGCACCACTTATCAACGCGAAACAATCTGACAAATAGGTCAACTAGGGTTCCGATCTGCTGTTAACAGCACAGATGACTGGTCCGAGAGTTGACGGCCTTTTCCAAGGCTACACGGCGGGACAAAAGCCCGGGAGAATCGTTCAGTGACTGACGTCTCTCGTGTTTTTTTTACCACCAAGCCAGGAGAAAATGGCCATGCTCGAAACAGCAGCCCCTCTCTACGACGATCTGATTCCCGGCGGATCCCATTGGTCCTTTGTCATGCGCAAAGGCCATGTTCTGCGACTCATCGACGAAACCGGCCACGCCAATGTTGGCATGCTGATGTACAACCCCGAGAACCCTCTCGAGCGGTACAACATGCCGGACACCCTGAAAAACCAGCACACCTTCAAGCTCACCAAAGGTCATGTATTGCTGTCCGACATGGGCCGGGTCTTCGCCTCGATCATCCATGACGACCTGGGCTGGCACGACACCGTCAGCGGCACCTGCGACGCCAGTCTGGTAGAACAGCGCTGGGGCCGGAAGACCTACCAGCAAGCCCATAACCACTACCACCGCAACGGCCTGACCAGTTTCCTTAATGAACTGGCCAAGTATGGCCTGGGCAAGAAAGATCTGACCGCCAACCTGAACTGGTTCAGTCGCGTGAAGACCGACGACAACGGCAACATGAGCTACGTGAGTGATCACTCACACGCTGGCGCCACCGTCGACCTGCGTTTTGAGATGGACACCATTGTGGTGCTGCATACCTGCCCGCACCCACTGGACACCGTACCCGACTACCCCAGCCATCCTTTGCGATATCAGCTCTTCAAGGCGGCACCAGTTACCGATGCCGACCTCTGCAAGACCTCATCGCCGGAAGCCACCCGTGCTTTCGCCAATACCGCTCTGTACCACTTGATGCAGTAAAAGGATGCCGGACATGATCAAAGAAAGCTCCCTGAACCCCGAAAACGCTGCCTTCCGTGAAACAGTACCGGCGGGCGAATATTTCCTGAAAGTCGTGAAAGCTGGAGAAACCTTGCGGATCCTCGATCTGGAAGGCAACCAGGCCGCCGACACGCTTTTCTACAACGCCAGCGACCCAACTGAACGATACAGCGCTGCAGACACCATTCGCACGCAGGGCAACGTCTATCTCACTGCCGGCTCGAAACTGATGTCGTCGGAAAACAACGTGATGCTGGAAATTACCGCCGACACCTGTGGCCGCCACGACACCCTTGGCGGAGCCTGCTCAGCAGAGAGCAACACCACTCGTTATACGCTGGAGAAAAAATGCATGCACAGCTGCCGCGACAGCTGGCTGGCAGCAGTTACAGAGCATGACGACCTGGGGCTGAGCAAACGCGACCTCACCCACAACATCAATTTCTTCATGAACGTACCGGTAACCGCTGAGGGCGGCCTGACCTTCGCTGATGGCATTTCCGACGCTGGAAAGTACGTTGAGCTGGAAGCGAAAATGGACGTACTGGTGATGATCTCCAACTGCCCCCAACTCAACAACCCCTGCAATGCCTACAACCCAACCCCCATTGAGGTGCTGGTATGGAGCTGAAAAAGGTACTGATTGCCAACCGCGGCGCTATCGCCTGCCGGGTGATCCGTACCTTGCGGGCAATGGGCATTACTTCGGTCGCTGTCTACGCCGAAGCGGATTCCGATTCCTTGCATGTGCGTCAGGCTGACGAAGCCTACTCCCTGGGGAAGGGTTCGGCGGCGACGACGTACCTTGATCAGGACAAACTGTTTGAAGTGATCCGCAAAACCGGCGCCGGCGCGATCCATCCCGGGTACGGTTTTCTGAGCGAGAACGCGGATTTCGCGCGTCGCTGCCACGCCGAAGGTGTGGTGTTTCTTGGCCCCACACCAAATCAGATGGAGGAGTTTGGTCTCAAACACACCGCTCGGGCATTGGCGGAAAACGCCGGCGTACCCTTGCTACCCGGCACAGGTCTTCTGACAGACCTGGATGAGGCGCTGAAAGCCGCCAATTCCATCGGTTATCCGGTCATGCTGAAGAGCACCGCCGGTGGCGGAGGTATCGGTATGTCACGCTGTTACAACGCCGAAGATCTGGACAAGAGCTTCAGTTCAGTCCAGCGGCTGAGCCAGAATAACTTCAGCAACAGCGGCGTATTCCTGGAAAAATTCGTGGAATATGCCCGCCACATCGAAGTTCAGTTGTTCGGTGACGGGCAAGGCAAGGTGATTGCCCTTGGCGAACGCGACTGCTCCGCACAACGCCGCAACCAGAAAGTGATTGAAGAGGCACCAGCACCCGGCCTGAGCGACGAAGTGCGCACCCGTATGCACACCACTGCCCGCCAGCTCGGCCAAAGCATCGGTTATCAAAGTGCCGGTACGGTGGAGTTCATCTACGACCCGGAAACCACGGAATTCTATTTCCTTGAAGTGAATACTCGCTTACAGGTAGAACACGGCGTCACAGAGAAGGTCTATGACGTGGACCTGGTGCGCTGGATGGTTGAGCTCGGCGCAGGCTCCCTGCCCGACCTTACAGAGCTTGGCGCCAGCCTGACGGCTTCAGGCCATGCTATCCAGGCCCGGATCTATGCAGAAGACCCCCACAAGGACTTTCAGCCCGGTGCCGGCCTGCTGACGAACGTCACCTGGCCCGAAGTGGATAATCTGCGAATCGATACCTGGATCCAGCCGGGTACTGAAGTGTCGCCGCTGTTCGATCCCATGCTGGCAAAAGTCATCGTGCACGAAGAGGATCGTGAATCGGCTCGCAAACGGCTGATACAGGCTCTTGATCACAGTCAGCTGTACGGCATTGAAACCAACCTGAACTATGTTGGCCAGGTGCTCAGGGATCAGCGGTTTGTAGAAGGCCGCCTGTTTACCCGTACCCTGAACGAATTCGATTATCGGCCCGCAACCGTGGATGTTCTCAGCGGCGGCACCCTGACCACCATCCAGGACTATCCGGGCCGCATAGGTTACTGGGAAATCGGCGTTCCGCCATCTGGTCCGTTCGACAGCTATTCCTTCCGACTGGGGAACCGGCTGCTGAATAATCCCGATGAGGCACCTGGCCTGGAGATCACTCTCAAAGGTCCAGTACTCAACTTTAACCGGGCTACCCAGATTGTCCTGACAGGTGCAACTCTTGATGCCACTCTCAATGACGAACCGGTCGAGTTCTGGCAAGTCATTGATATACCCGCCGGCGCCACCCTGAAACTCGGCGCCACTACAGCAGGTGGCGCCCGTGCCTATGTGCTCTTCCGCGGCGGCCTGGACTGCCCTGAATACCTGGGTTCATGCAGCACTTTTACCCTTGGACAATTTGGCGGGCACGGCGGTCGCGCGCTGCGCTCCGGCGATGTACTGGCCCTGGGCGAAGCGACACCAGTAGCCGCAGCTACCCTGCCCCCGGACATGAAGCCTGCAATCGGCAAGACCTGGAAGCTTCACGTCACCTATGGCCCTCATGGCGCACCGGACTATTTCACCGGTGAGGACATAGACACCTTTTTCGCCAGCGAATGGGAGATTCATTACAACTCCAGCCGCACCGGAGTGAGACTGATCGGACCGAAACCTGAGTGGGCACGCAGTGACGGTGGTGAAGCTGGCATGCACCCCTCTAACATTCACGATAACGCCTATGCAGTAGGTACAGTGGATTTCACCGGGGACATGCCGGTTATTCTCGGCCCTGACGGCCCCAGCCTGGGCGGTTTCGTCTGCCCTGTAACAGTAGTCAGCGCCGACCTCTGGAAACTGGGGCAACTCAAAGCTGGTGACAAGGTGCAGTTCGTTCCGGTAAACCAGGAACAGGCTGTCGCACTTCGGGCCGCGCTCGACGAATCCGTTGCCACGCTGACAGCTGCCAGGATTCATGTCACCCCCACCAGGCCAGCCACTCCGGTTCTGGATTCGCTCAGCACCAGCGACCATGAAACCGGCGTTGTGTACCGGGCCGCAGGCGACAACTATGTGCTGGTGGAATACGGCCCCATGGAGCTGGACATCAAGCTGCGCTTCCGGGCCCATGCACTCATGCTCTGGCTGCGGGAACAGAACCACCCGGCCATTCTGGAGTTAACCCCAGGTATCCGCTCACTTCAGGTGCACTACAATAGCCAGAAACTGCAGCAGCGCAAGCTATTAAACCTGCTCATCAGCGCCGAAAAGGAACTGGAAAAGCAACCGGAATGGGACGTGCCGGCGCGCATCGTTCATTTGCCCCTGTCCTGGGATGACGAGGCTTGCCAGACCGCCATTGCCAAGTACATACAATCGGTGCGGAAAGACGCCCCCTGGTGCCCGAGCAATCTGGAATTCATTCGCCGTATTAACGGGCTGGGCAGTGTCGATGACGTTAAAAAAACGCTCTTTGAGGCAAGCTACCTGGTAATGGGGCTGGGGGATGTATACCTGGGCGCCCCGGTAGCTACGCCCCTTGATCCACGCCACCGGCTGGTAACCACCAAGTACAACCCGGCCCGTACCTGGACCGCAGAAAACTCCGTGGGTATAGGCGGTGCCTATCTGTGCATCTACGGAATGGAAGGTCCCGGCGGCTACCAGTTCGTTGGCCGAACCCTGCAGATGTGGAACCGTTACCGGACTACCGACTATTTCGAAGCCGGTAAACCCTGGTTGCTGCGATTCTTCGACCAGGTAAGGTTTTACGAAGTCAGTTCAGAGGAACTGCAGCAGATCCGCCGCAATTTTCCCAACGGAGACTACCCGATCCGCATCGAGGAGACCCGCTTCAACCTGAAGGAATACGAACAGTTTCTTGACGATAAGAACGACGAGATTCAGGCGTTCACAGATAAGCGCAAGCAGGCTTTTGACGAGGAATTGCAGCGCTGGATCGAGTCGGGACAGATCAACTTCAGTTCCGAGGCACCTATAGAGGAAACCGGTGAAGACGACATCAGCAACCTCCCTGCGGGCCAGCACGCTGTCGAAAGTCACGTGGCTGGCAACCTGTGGGAATGCCTTGTCAGTCCCGGCGACACCATTGAGGCCCAACGCCCCGTGGCAGTTATTGAATCCATGAAGATGGAAATTGAGTTACTGAGCCCTGTTTCCGGTCGCGTTATTGAAGTGCGACGTGAAGCGGGCCAGGCGGTCTCACCGGGAACTCCGGTGGTGATCGTTGAAGAAGTTACCTACTAAACACGGGCATGTCCCGAGGAGAGAACCATGAAAACACGTACCTTCAGCAAACAGCTTGCGGCCGGTTTGTTCACGGCCTCCCTTTCAATGGGTGCTCTCGCCCAGGAGAAGGACTCCTTCAGCATTGCCTGGACCATCTACGCGGGCTGGGTTCCCTGGCAGTATGCCGAGGACTACGGAATCATGAAAAAGTGGGCCGACAAATACGATATCGAAGTGGATATCGTACAGGTCAACGACTACATCGAATCCATCAACCAGTATACTGCTGGTCAGTTTGATGGCGTGGTCGCTACCAGCATGGATGGCCTTTCGATTCCAGCAGCCTCCGGACTGGACACCACGGCGCTGATCGTCGGTGACTACTCAAACGGCAACGACGGCCTGGTGTCCAAGGATGCAAAGTCCATTGAAGAGCTGGAAGGTGAAACAGTGCACCTCGTTGAGCTATCCGTATCTCACTACCTTCTGGTGCGTGCTCTGAATACTGTTGGTCTCGAAGAACGGGACATCAGTGTGGTCAACATTTCCGATGCAGACCTGGTCTCCGCGTTCCAGACCGACGAGGTGCGCCACGTCGCAACCTGGAATCCGCTACTGACAGAAGTTGCCAGCTTTCCCGGAGCCACGCCACTGTTTGATTCCAGCCAGATCCAGGGGCACATCAAGGACCTGACACTGGTCAACACCAAGACTCTGGCGGACAACCCGAAACTGGGTAAAGCACTTGTAGGTGCATGGTATGAAACCATGAGCATTCTGGCGTCCGATTCCGAACAGGGCGAAGAAGCGCGGGCATTTCTCGGGGAAATTTCCGGTACCGACCAGTTAGGTTATGAAGCCCAGCTCGACGGTATGAAGATGTTCTGGAAACCGGAAAATTCACTGGAGTTCATTCGCAGCAACGAAGCCAGGGAAGCAATGGACAGTGTTCGCCAGTTCTCCTTTGACAAGGGGCTGCTCGGCCAGGGCGCAATGAGCCCGGACTTCGTAGGCATCGAATTCCCGGATGGCTCTGTCATGGGTGACAAATCCAATGTGAAGCTCCGGTTCGACGATAGTTACATGGAAATGGCTGCAGACGGAGAGATCTGACCCATCTCATTCAGTTTCTTTGCAACCATCGGGCACGAACAATCGTGCCCGTTTTTGTTTAAACTTCACAGACAGATTGGTGTGGGGGAAAACTGTTTATGCGTCGTACCAAGGAAGATGCCGAGAAAACTCGCCAAACCGTTCTGGAAGCAGCCTTAAAGCTGTTTAGCCGGGACGGTTACTCTCTGACAACGCTGAGCCGGATCGCCAAAGAGGCCGGGTGCAGCCGTGGGCCGATTTACTGGCATTTCGAGAACAAGGACGACCTTTACGAAGCAGTGCTCAGCTATTCCCAGGAACCTTTAGAAGCCCTGGTTGCCGAATGCGCCGAAATGCAGGATACCCCGGTCGAAGCAATGGACCGGTTTATTGAACAGTGGCTCGGGTTGCTGGCAAATAACCGGCAGTACCGTCAATCGTTCGAGATTCTGCTGAACAAGACCGAGTTAACCGATGCCATGACCCGAACCCTGAAGCGGGAACGGGCACTTACAAAGTCCATCATTGCTCTGTTCCAGACCCTGGTAGAACGGGCCGTAGAAGAGGGGTTGATCACAACGCAGGAGGATCCGAAGGATCTGGGGCTGTTGAGCTACACTTATCTGATGGGCATTACCCAGACTTGGCTGTTTTCACCGAAACTTTTCTCGCTAAAAAAAGAAATGCCGTTTTTTCAACGACAATTCTGGGCTTTGCTCGGCAAGGAATAAGGGGGGCCTCCCCCCCTCCGATCAGAACATCTTCAGGTAGCGCTTAACTTCCCACTCCGAAACGTGGTTCTGATAACTGTTCCACTCATCACGCTTGGTATCAATAAAGCTTTTGAACATGGCTGAGCCAAACACCTCCCTGGCCAGCGGGTCGGCTTCAAACGCCTCTACCGCCTCTCCCAGATTCCTTGGCAGATACTCAATACCCTGTTCCGCAATTTCCGCATCACTGTAGTTGTACATGTTTTCGTGGTGGGGAGCGCCGGCATCCAGACCTTCACGAATGCCTTCAAGGCCAGCCGCGAGAATCAGGGCACTCCCCAGGTAAGGATTGCAGGCTATGTCTGCGGCCCGGCATTCGATGCGGCCACCCATGCTGGGAATGCGGATCATATTGGTACGGTTATTGGAGCCGTAGCACATGAACACAGGTGCCCAGGTAGAGCCGGACATGCTGCCCTGTCGCACCAGACGCTTGTAGCTGTTAACCGTGGGAGCAATAACGGCACTGATCGCCGCGCCATGCTTCAGCACACCAGCGATGAAGTGATAAGCGATCTTGCTGATACCACAGTTGTGCAGATCATCAGCTTTCGGCTCGAACAGATTCTCGCCGGTTTTCACGTCAGCCAGGGACATATTGTAATGAGCCCCACTACCGGTGCGGTCGGCGAAGGGCTTGGGCATGAAGCTGGCGAAGGCGCCGTGCTTACGGGCGATTTCATTAGCCATCATACGGAAGAACACCAGCCTGTCAGCCATGGTAAGGCCATCGGCGTACTTGAAGTCGGTCTCGAACTGGCCGTTGGCATCTTCATGATCGAAGGAATACACATCCCATCCCAGTTCGTTCATGGCGTCTACCAGTTCATCCATAACGGGCAGATTATCCATCAGGGTGCGCGGGTCGTAACACGGCTTGCCGAGAGTGTCCCGGTCGCTTAGCGGAGCAAAGCCGCCATTCTCTGTGTCACGGAACAGAAAGAACTCGGTTTCGATACCCAGATTAAAGCGGTAACCCATATCGGCAGCAGCACTCAGCTGGCGCCGGAAGATGTTACGGGAGCATGCTTCAAACGGTTCCCCATTAAGGTACAGATTGCCCGGAAACCAGGCCAGCTGGCGATTCCATGGGCAGATTGCCATCCCTCCGGCGTCCGGCATGGCGGCCACCTCATCGTCCGAAATATCCTGAGGCACGCCATCAAGAGCAGCTCCGGTATAAAGCTCGGAGCCTTCCATCATCTGCCCAAGGTGGGCAACCGGGACAAACTTGCCCTTGGTAATACCATGGATATCTACATAACTTGCAATGGCGTATTTCACACCGGCCTCGGCGAGGCGCTGTTTTAAAGCCTGAGTACTTGTCAGGTCAGTCATCTTTTTATCCCCTTTTACCCGGCAACGGGCAATCGTTGAGTGTTCTGGCATGTTTCTTCCTTGGTGTTCAACATTCAACTTACATGCCAGCATGTATATATAGATCAAAATAACCTGACACGACAGGATAGCTTCAGCCTTGAAGCAAAGGGGATAAATGAATACAAACCAGTGGCTTACAAAATATTTTGAGGCAGGAGATCTGGCTCTGTCCAGCGGAGAAGCTCTGCATTCAGCGCGTTTGCACTACCATCAGATCGGGGAGTTGAATGCACCAAAAGACAACCTGATACTACTGCCAACGTATTATGGTGGTGCAGCAGCGGGCAACCACCCCTGGATAGCTCAGGACAGCCCGCTGGACCCAGACAAGTACTGCATAGTCATTCCTTCCATGCTGGGTGCAGGCGAGTCATCCTCACCGTCAAACACCCTGGGGCGGCAATGTGCCGCAGGCTTTCCACCGGTAAGCCTGTACGACAACGTGATGTTGCAGAAGCAATTGATTGATGAAGTATTCGAAGGAGCCAGCATTGCTCTGGTAGCCGGCTGGTCTATGGGTGGTATGCAGGCGCTTCAATGGGGCTGCCTGTTTCCGCAGCAGGTGCGCTCCCTGCTGGCCACCTGCTGTACGGCACGATGCTATCCCCATAACCAGGTATTTCTGGAGGGCGTCAAAGCCGCTCTTACCTGCGATCATAGCTTTCAGGGTGGCCATTATCAGTCGCCGCCTGAACAAGGTCTTAAAGCCTTTGGCCGGGTGTACGCTGGCTGGGCCTATTCCCAGGCCTTCTTCCGCCATGAGCTCTGGCGACATCTGGGATTTCATTCGATTGAGGCTTTATTGCAATTCTGGGAACAGGACCACCTGGCACAGGACGCCAATAACCTGCTCACGGTTCTGAACACCTGGCAAACAGCCAACATCAGTGACAATCCGGTTTTCAAAGGCGACTACAGCCAGGCCCTGGCCGCCATCACCATGCCCGCCAGACTGATGCCAAGCACTACTGATCTCTATTTCACCACGGAGGATGCCGCCGGGGATGCTGCCCGAATGCCTGGAGCCACCCTCGAAACACTGGTTTCTGACTGGGGCCACATTGCCGGAGGGGCCGGGCGGGAGCAACAGAGTCACCTGAAGATTATGGCCGCGGCCAACTCTCTGCTATCCGCAGCAGGATCATAACGGTGCAATTGAAAGCATCACGCACAAAACTGGAGCGCGTTTTTATGAATCATTACACCAACCCACACGGGATACAGTGTATTCACGAAACTGGCACGCCACCTGCAATGATCAGGACAGATGGTTTGTTGATAAACCATGCCCGTTTACAACATCGTTCACATCGTCCTTTCCGAAGGGACGAATACGCGGCGGAAAGACGGATAAAATGGGTGACTAGGGTTCCGGTCCGGACAGTTCTGCAACAGCAGTCCGGATGGCTGGTCCGAGAGTTACCGACCTCTGGGAGGTTACACGGCGGGACAAAAGCCCGGGAGACTGAATCGTAAGGAATGCTTTTCCCCGCGATGACCGTACCGTGTGTGACCAGAGGAGATAACGTATGCGACTGATCAACCGCCACCCGGGGCGGGTTTCGGCCACACTTCTAGGCCTGCTTCCCTTCCTGTTGATCATGCTGATCTACAGCCTCGCCTCGCAAGAGCGTCTGGCAGAAAACCCCAACGATAAACTGCTTCCCGGCCTCGAACAGATGACGGCCGCTATTGATCGCATGGCGTTCCAGGAAGACCGACGCAGCGGTGATTACCTTATGTGGCAAGACACCACTGCAAGCCTCCAGCGCCTGGGCATGGGCATCGGTATCGCCGCGGCTCTGGCTTTGGTAGTGGGTGTACTCAATGGCGTTCTGCCACTCATCAGGGCCAACCTGGCGCCTTTGGTATCCACGCTCTCGATGGTGCCGCCACTGGCATTATTGCCCATTCTGTTTATCGTCTTTGGTCTTGGCGAGCTATCCAAAGTCATGCTGATTGTCATTGGTACCGCGCCGATCATGATGCGGGATGTGGCTCAGCGGGTCCGGGAGCTCCCCGGAGAACAACTGATCAAGATCCAGACCCTGGGCGCCAACTCCTGGCAGGTCATCGTCCGTATGGTTCTGCCCCAGATCATCCCCCGGCTGATCGATTCAGTGCGGCTCAGCCTGGGTCCGGCCTGGCTGTTCCTGATTGCAGCCGAAGCCATAGCATCCACCGAAGGTCTGGGGTACCGCATTTTCCTCGTACGACGCTATCTGGCAATGGATGTCATCCTGCCTTATGTCATCTGGATAACCATTCTCGCCATCGTTATCGACCAGTGTCTGCGCTTAGCCAATCGCAGACTGTTCCCCTGGTACAATGCAGGAGGTCACTGATGAGCTTCATTACCGTCAAGAATCTTTGGAAAGAGTACGGCGACCATGTTGTACTTGAAAACCTGAGCCTGAGCGTAAATCAGGGAGAGTTCTGTACTCTGGTAGGTGCATCCGGTTGTGGTAAATCCACCTTCCTGAAAATGCTTCTGGGCCAGGAAACTCTGACCCGGGGTGAGCTGTTGCTCGAAGGAAATGCCTTTCCCGAAGAACCCGACCGCAACCGCGGCATCGTGTTTCAGCGCTACTCGGTATTCCCTCACCTTACGGTGCGGCAGAACGTATTGCTGGGACTGGAACTGGAACAAAGCCCCCTGGCGGGCAAGCTGTTCGCTTCGGCCCGCAGGGAGGCTCTGAAGGACGTAGACGCCATGCTGGACGCTGTAGGACTGGCTCATGCCGCCCACAAGTGGCCACATGAACTGTCCGGAGGTATGCAACAGCGCCTGGCCATTGCCCAGTCTTTTGTCATGAAACCCCGGATTCTGCTATTGGATGAGCCCTTCGGTGCACTGGACCCGGGCATCCGCAGCGACATGCACGAGCTAATTCTCAAGCTCTGGCGCGATACCGGAACAACTATCTTTATGGTGACCCACGACCTTCACGAAGGCTTCCACCTGGGTACCCGCCTGCTGGTATTCGACAAGACCCGTAACGACCCGCAACAACCCGAAGTTTACGGGGCCACCATCACCTACGACCTGCCAATCGGCCAGACCGATCAGCAGACCTATGAAACGATTGAAACCTCTGTATCGAAAACAGCCCGGAGCCTGTCAGGTTGAGACCACGGTGAAAACTACAGTCAACCTCGTCCAGCCGGAAACCTAAATCACGTCAGTGCAAGCAAAGCCTCTGCCAGCTTGACGTCGTCATACCGACAGACGTCAGGCTTTGCCGGTGCCAGATCCAGGTCGATGATCTGGACGCCTGATGTCTCTATTATCTCCCGCACCTGTTTATTCGAAACAGTCATCAAACGGGAATCAAACAGCAGAAAATCTATCGGCGGCCTTTGCAGCTTTCTTCCGGCGGCCTTATGCGACAAATGCCCTGCAAGTACCTGAACCTGATCCGCCAGCGTCATGCCAATTGTTTCCGGATCCGTACCCAGGCTTGGCACATAAACCCTTGGCGCCGGGTTCTTGTTCAGAGCCCTGGAAACGCCCTTGGGGAGAAGATTCGCGATGATACTGCTATAAAAACTGCCGGGAGGAAAAACCAGCAGCTCCGCAGAATCGATCAGCTTTCGGGTTTCCTTGCAGACTCTGGAGGCATCCCGGGCCTCAACATCATCAGCGTCGCCTGACAAGGTTATCGATTTGATGGGTGAACAGATCTCCGCACTTTCTTTACCCGTAAAGCGATGCTGCCCGGTGATTGTTCGTCCGCTCTCCAGCAGGACTTGCAGCTGTAAATCTGCATCCGTCGTGGTGCGAACGGTTCCCCGTGTTTTTATCAACTGACCAAACAGGAAAGCGATCGGATCCAGTGAGCGATTATGGAAGAGATATCCGCCGGTAAGTATCAGATTACCGATACTCGCCCCCGCAAGGTCAAAGCTCTCCGGCATTTGCTCATAAAATTCTGCCAGATAGCTCTGGATCAGGGAGCGCATGGGCTCTGCAATTGCCTTGAGCAAAGGGTGTTTGCAATCAACCAGAGCCTTGAGGCTCTGTTCCAGCTCCACCTTGCTTTCGTTCTTCCCCAGTCTGTGGCCAAAGAGGGCCGCAATGTCAGGATGACCTGTGACCGAACCATCAGCCAGGGACAGCAAGCGGGCCCGAAGATCACCAACTGAAGGCATCGAGAATGCCTTTCTCAGTTCGGCAGAACTGCCTCCCGAGTCAAAAGGAGTGACAAGATGAATAGAGTTATGGGTGTAATCTGCCAGTACTCTGGAAAAACTTCTCAGTGCCGTTCCGCCGCTGAAGAAAAGTATTTTGGGCCCAAGCTCTGGCGTTCTGAGATACCTGGCCAGGCGCAGGTCAAGCCCCTTCATCAAATCTCGCGGCAAGCTATGAGTCGCACTAATGAAACGTTTCTTTGTCATACTTCTCTGCGAGACCTTAAAAAATGCAGTCCAAAGGGCGTAACGGTTGATTATAGCTTTCGCCTCTAAATTTCTTACCAAGGGTGAGACGATCCATCAACGCATTAATTCTTGAGCACCTCTATTTTCTGCGATTTGAAGTGGAAAACCACTGTGAGCTGGTTGAAGTCTATTTGACGCGGCCCAACGAGGCCACAGCACAGCGTCTGATCAACAGAAAGGGTTACAGAAAGACTTTACAGGAAAAAGTCGAAGTTGCTGTTGCAATGGATGTACAGAAAAGCCGGGTCGATAGTCAGGGCTTTCAACAATCAAAATCACTTGAGAGACTCGCCCGGCTTCTCGACCGGCTTGGGCAAGCTTGCCTCGAGTTCACTCACATCGAGGCTTTGAAGAGCTCGCCAGAAAAGCAATTTGAAAGTGATGCCAGGCTGATTCGACGCATTCGTAAATCTCTGGCGCTGGTCCTGATCAACCCTGCAGATACAAACATTCGTCAAGGTCTGAAAATAGGACACCGGGCAACAAGATTGATGACCAGCTTGCGTGAGATGGACTGTCAGGAAGGCAGTACCCCCACAACTCAGTCCAACCTCCGCCATGTACTAAGCTTTCAAACCGGGCGGATGATTCATCTGCTGACCGAAATAGCGGATGCGCTGCTCGCGGCGAATTTCGGGCCCGCGGTTCGTATGCAAAACTACAAGCAACTTAAAAGCGCAGCCCACACATTTACTGCAGACAATGAGGCCTTTGGCGTTCAGCGACTGGCTCTCACTCGCAGTGGCAGTACCATCGCCGCACTAAAGGCTGAACACAGCACATCCAGCGAAGTGATGGCGGTTTATAAAGAAGGACAGGCCCACAAAGTCCTTGAAGAGATCTCAGGGGTCGATCGATGGAAAAAGGTCTATCCGAAGGTGGCTCCGTCGGTAATCTCCCATCATGTCGGGCATGAGGGAGAAATGGGCTCAATGGTCATAGAACACCTCCCCGGACGAACTCTGGAATCACTGTTATTAAACAGTCAGTGGGACAGTGCCAGCCTGCTTGTAGCCAAACTGAACAAAACCCTCAGCAAAATCTGGAAAAGCTCATTGACGCGTGAACGTGCGCAGCCGGGCTATATGCAACAACTGAGTCGGCGAATGCCGGAAACACAACAAACTCACCCTACCCTTTTCAGCGAAGGGCAGACCATATGCGGCTTGTCACGGCCTGACTTTGCACAATTGATTGAGCAGGTGGAGAACCTGGAAAAACAAGTCGCTCCGCCATTTTCCGTATTGATTCACGGAGATTTCAATGTAGACAACCTGCTCTACGATGAACTCCAGAATCATATCTATTTCATTGATCTGCACCGGACGTCCTATTCCGATTACGTTCAGGACATCTCTGTGCTGATGGTGTCGATCTACCGCCTGCCAGTTATGGATTCCCGCGCTCGCACGGAAATGATGAGTCTGATCAGGCAGCTCTATCGATTCGCGCGCAGGTTCGCCAAAACCAGTAACGACAAATTCTTTGATGTTCGGCTGGCCATTGCGCTGGCGCGTTCATTTGCAACGTCAACAAGATTCATTTATGACAAGCGTTTCGCGAAGAAACTGGCCTTTCGGGCAACCTACCTGCTGGAAGCCGTCACCTTGCTGAACCCTGAGAAACCTGAGAAGTACAGCCTGCCCCTGGAGGATATCTTTAGTGACTAACAAGCGGATCGCTGTAATCGGAACGCCCGGTAAATGGTCAACCGAAGTATTGGCTGACCACCTGGAGGAATTGACCGGATTCCGCTGCGTGATCGACATGTCAGAAGTAGTACTGGAACTGGAGACAGGGCGGCTGGGTTATCGGGGGCTGATTCTGAACGAGCTTGATGGCGTGATCATCAAAAAGATAAGCGAAATCTACTCACCGGCAGCAGACGACCGCATACGCATGCTCAACACACTCGAAGCAGACGGCGTGCGCTGCTTCAGTAGTCCCGGGCAAGTAGGGCGTTTAATCAATCGCCTTGAAGGCACTGCAGCCCTGGCCGCGGGAGGTGTACCTCTGCCTCCGACCCGCGTGACGGAAAACACCGAAGCGGCGCTGGCAGCGATCGAGACGTTCGGCAAGGCTATCCTGAAGCCGCTTTACTCCACCAAAGCCCGCGGCATGCTGGTGCTGGAAGCGGCAGACGGAGTGGATTCGAATACGCAGAAACTGAACGCTTTCAAGAGTGAACATGGCCTCTTCTACCTGCAGAAATTTGTGCATCTGGGGGGGCAGGATCTGGGCATGGTCTTTCTGGGTGGTGAGTACCTTTGCACCTATGCCCGGGTTGGCGATGCTGGCGCCTGGAATACCACGATTAACAGTGGTGGAAAATACCAGAGCTACGAAGCCTCCCCTGACCTCATAAAACTTGGGAACAAGGCTCAGTCCTGCTTCGATTTAAGTTTTACCACCGTAGATATTGCATTGACGGATGAGGGGCCGGTGGTTTTCGAGGTGTCCGCTTTTGGGGGATTCAGTGGCGCCTTGAAAGGATGCGGCATTGACGCTGCCCGGAAGCTGTGTAGTTATGTTCTTAACGAGTTAGAGCAAAACAGATGAAAGACTTTTTTGATAACAGACAGATTGCTCAGGCCAGGCGTGGGTGCACATCAGAACTACGGCTGGCCTTCCATGGCATGGCATTCAAGGTGCTGGCCGATGACAATGAGATTTTGAACCTTCTCAGGGATTACTTCTCCGGCCTGACCGAAACGGAAGCAACAACGGCCACAACACAGCAGCGCGTCTATCTGGTCAACAGCCCCCTGGATCCTGGCCGGATCAACTGGACGCCCGTCGAACGCAGCAAAGTCAGCCCCCTCGGTTTGAAGGAAGCCTACGTCGATGTACCTGAAGGACGCTGGATTCATAAAGTCCGCACCGGCATGGTCATGCTCCAGGCACTGACCGACCCCATGATTTTCGGGAATCTCCGCGAACATATATCGCAGGTTATCAATTTTATTAACAACCAGTTTCTCAACTATCAGCAGAGGCAGGGTTACCTGCTGGGCCACGCGTCAGCCTTTAATATCGACGGCTGTGTTACCGCAATTGCGGCCAGCTCCGGCGGCGGAAAATCAACGCTGATGCTGAAAGCGCTGGAGACTGATAAAGCACGTTTTCTTTCCAATGACCGGATTCTGTTCAGGCCCGAAGACGGCCAGGTTCGAATTCTTGGTCTGGCCAAGCATCCACGCGTAAACCCGGGCACTCTGCTCAACTCACAACGCTTACTATTTATTCTGCCAGAGCACGAACGCAAGCGGTTTGATGCGATGCCACAGAGCCAGCTGTGGGATATTGAGCAAAAGTACGACGTCATGATTCCCGAGGTCTATGGAGAAAACAGAGCCGCACTTTCCGGGTGTCTGAAGAACCTTGTATTACTGGACTGGTCGTTAGAGGCTTGCGAACCAACGGTTCTCGCCGCAGTAGATATCGAAGCAACCCCCGGTGCCCTTGAGGGCCTGCGCAAAAGCCCTGGTCCATTTTTCCAGGAAGCTGACGGTAGTTTCCCGCCTGAGCAGTGCCGGGGCGCAGACGTTTACGCAGAGAACCTCAGAGGCATAAAGGTATGGCGCCTTGCCGGAAAGGTCGATTTCGACCGTGCCATTGCTCTTTTTCATGAGCAAGGCATTCTCTGATGGCCGCACTCGCCCTGATCAGACATGGTGAGTATGAGCAACTGGCCAACACGCCAAGTGCCCTTCAGCCCTATCCCCTTACCTCCGGGGGGGCTGAAGAAGTCCGGATGCAGGCGCAAGGTTTTGCAGACTGGGTATCGGAAACCGGTTACCAGCTTCGGGCTGAGATTCACTGCTCAACCTCATTAAGGGCATGGCAAACTGCAGAAATCTACCGGCAGGAACTGAAAGAGCTCTTCCTCACAGCCCCCGTATCCGTCAGCTTTCCTGAACTTTGCGAACGCAGTGTCGGCGCGCTGGCCAATCTTAGTGTTAGTGAAATCGAGAGAATCGTAAAACTGGACCCTCGCTTTGATCCTCTGCCGGATGGATGGAAATCCAGTAGTGACTTCAAGCTCCCCTATGATGGCGCAGAGTCGCTCATGGAGGCCGGGCAGCGGGTAGCCACCCACCTGAAAGCGCTTCCACTGGATGAGCAGGACAACCTGATACAGTTAGTTATAGGACATGGCGCGTCGTTTCGTCACGCGGCCTTTCATCTGAATGTTATAAAAATGAGCGATATTGGACGGCTGAGCATGTTTTACGGCCATCCAGTCGTTTTTCGCAAGCAGGGTCTAAGCTGGGCCCGCCTGTATGGGAACTGGAAAAACCGTCAGCTTATAGACTCCACTGACTAGAGGCACACCCCATGGCCACGCGAAATATCATCCCGAAGATCAGCGACAAAAAACATCAAGCTGATGTTCTGAACCGTTTGCCAACATGCTGGGAAGCCTGGCCTGAGGATCAGGCCTCGGTCAACGATTCCGATGCCCTCAATGTCTTCATAAAGCGGTCGGGGAAAAACAGTTTTACATGGCCCAAAAAGCCCGTAGTGTTCATTTCAGATGCCCACGCCGATGCAGACGCCTTCGAAGCGTCACTTCTTGCTGCCGGAGCGATTAAACGACATGGCAGCCATCCGTGTGAATATGTACTGACAAAGTTCGGTAAGAGCGCAGAGATAATGGTGGGCGGGGACTGCCTGGACAAGGGGCCCAGCAATCTGGCACTGCTGAGAAGCCTGGCCCACCTGTACCGGCTCAAAGCGGATGTCACCCTGCTTGCAGGCAATCATGACCTCCGGCTACTTATGGGCCTGCTCTCACTGGAGCGCGATAATGACGTCGGAAGCCAGCACTTCTTCGTCAGAATGGGCAAAAAAGTCGTGCCCCTGTTCAAGGAAGTCTTTGATCAATACCTGGCAAGCTCCCAATGGCAGAAGGGAGTGCCATCAGAGGACGAGTGCCGCAGAGTATTGTTTCCCGACGAAGACTGGTTTGAGAGCTTTCCCTTCTATGCCGCCGGTTTCCTGACCGCAGAGGGTATTGACCGCGAAATTTCCAAAATGGAAACCAAGACTCAAAAGTTTGAGCGACATTGCGCGGCAGCAGGCCTGACACTCCAACAGGTTTATGCAGCATCCATGGTTTGCCGCTCACTTTTCCTGAAGCGCTCTGGCGAATTCAGCTGGTTTTTCAGGAAAATGTGCCTGGTGAAACAACGGGGCTCGTTTCTTTTCCTGCATGCAGGTCTGGATGACCGTATGGCCATGCTGCTTGCCAAGCGAGGGATCAGATATGCCAACCGGGCATTCAATAAGAACCTGAGAGGGCAGAACCTGTTCAATTTCTACTACAGCCCCCTTGCCAATACCTTCCGGACAAAATACCGGGATGCCGACCTCCCTCTCACCAAACGAGGTACCAAAGCAACCACCCGGGCAGGCATTTATGTACTGGTTCAGGGTCATGTGAACCAGTGTGCGGGCCAGCGAATAACACTCAAGAAGGGACTCGTGCATATCGAAGCCGACATTACACTTGATGCTAACTCCAGAAAGCGTGAAGGATTAACCGGTTTTGGCGCAGGGGCAACGCTGATTGATAAAAAACGCGGTGTGGTCGGCATCAGCTGCGACTACCCTCGGGCGAAAGTCTTCAAGCCAAACCACAACGGACAGCTCCTGGGAGCTCAATAAATGAAGTCGAAAACCAAGTTCAGTCACGACTCACTGCTGAATCGCCAGTCAACCAAAGAACTTTTGGAATCCCTGGCCCGCGCGGTCAAAAAGGGCCAGCTTGAGTTTCAGGAAAATGAGGGTGATCTGGTTCTGTCACCTGGAAATCTGTTGCAGGTGTCTGTGCGGGCAAGCGACGAGGGCGATAAGCAGCAAGTTGAAATTCGGCTCAAGTGGCGCACCAAAGAAAAAGAGGTTTCGGACACGCCACCCAGGATCAAATAATCACTCCCGACAGAAGTTGGGTTCGACAGAGCTTATCGCCTCACGCCTGATTGTCCAGCGGCAGATCGTCGTACCAGTCTTCCATGTTGTCATACATATCACCCTTGAAGATGTAGTGAGGCGCTTTCTGGTAAATTTTAATATCGTGTAACGGATCAGTGATGATTTTGGTCATCCAGACCAGCCCGGATTGCAGACCCATGAGTTTGAACAGATGGAGAGTTCTGAACAGCACTGCGCCCACGCCGATGAAGAGCCACACCACGGCTGTGTTACTGATAAACCCATCCAGATCTGTTGCCGGAGTGAGAAGCCCTGACAGGTCGGGGTTCAGATACAGCGCCAGCGGCGTTGCAGCCCAGATAGACAAAAGCACGACTTTTCTGTTCAGGTTATAACCGACCTTCACACTCTCTTTGTAGTCATGACTGGCATCATTTACCTGATCATAAGTCTTGGGCTCGAAGAAAAAGTGTCCTGTCTGGCGCAGCACCATAGCCAACAGCCAACCCACCAAAGCGGCCGCCGCCGGATGGAAGAACACCAGGCCATAGCTTACAAGGAAACAACAGGCGCTAAGCAGATGCAGGCACTGATTTATCCGGTTGTGGTGATAGTAACGATGATCATCCCACCGTTGTTTCTGTAATTCCTCAAAAAATGTCATGGGGTTTCCTCAAGTATCAAAGACTACAGTAGGTTCTTCGGACAGGCAGGAATCACTCCGGTCCCGGCCCGGTAATGGGTGCCCCGTCAGCAGTGCTTCACCTATTTTTATGTGGTGGCCTTCACTGATTCCGGTGCTGAGCTGGTATTGCCCTGAAGCAAAAACAAGAATCGTAGAGCCGTGCTGGAAGTAACCTATCTCCTGCCCTTTCCGGAATCTCGCGTCACAGGGAATCTGATTGGCTCCCCGATATTTCAGGTCCAGTGGCTCGGCCAGGAAATGGAATTTCATGCTCGCCACAAGAATTGCAGCAACCGGCACCAGCGTCAGGCTGTAATTCCGGTTGTCAGACCGCAACTCCAGAACGGCCCGCTCGTTTTTGCAGAAAAGTTTTTCGACCTGTTTAAGTGCGACCGGATTGACGTTCCAGGTATCTCCGGACACGTAATTGACCTCGGAAATATGGCAATCCACAGGTGCATGAAAACGATGATACATACTGGACTTCAGGCGCAGAGTAACAAATTGGCCATTACGATAACGCGCCGCCAGAGCCGCATCCGGAATAAGCTCATCCAGGGTGTAGGGAAAGCCCTTGGCCTGAAACACCCGGTCGCCCTCAATGCGCCCGCAGGCACCGACTATGGCATCACAGGGGCTGCATACAACATTCTCGCGCATATCCAGTGGCCGAAGCCCTGGTTTGAGTTGACGTGTAAAGCACTCTCTGAGACTCCGGAAATGCCGGCTTCTGGCATCCTGCAACCTGAGATCGTCAGCAAAACACTGCCACACAGCAATAGATATGCGCGTTAGTGCAGGGCTTTCGATCCGGCTGAACCAGCCCATGAAAAGCGTCGCCCAGCGCCGGGGAAGCCGGTTGGTCAACAGAAAGTTCAGCTTCTCACTGGTCGTTAAACTGGACGTTGCCTTATTCACCAGACCACCGGCTCCCCAAACTTAGCCCGTCTTTCCGGAGTAATCTTCCTGGTCCGAAACCATGGCCGGGCCTGTATTGCCCGGATGCGTCACAAGTGGTCCCGGCAAGCTGCCAGCCAGAAACGGAAAGCGGGCTGAGAGCATATCAACCAGAAACTGACGTTTTATCGCCTTATTGGTCAACGCCGGGCTCTGCCACCACCAGCCATCTGCCTGCATATGATGGGCTGCAGCAACGAACCGCTCGATAACCTCACTGAATTCCTCATCGGTATAGCTGTAGCTCATGATCAGCCTGCCCGTACCTGTCCAGCTGAGTTCAAGCCCCGCCTGCCGGAGATAAAATTGAAACATCCAGTTGTAGCGGCTGGGCTTTGTATAGAGCACCGAGAGAATTGAATGAATATTGGTGATCCGCAGAGGCAGCGATTCTGCTTCCAGACACTGGTTGAATCTGGCAACACGGCGCTCCCACAGGTTTTCGGATTCCCGGTACTGCCGCTGAATATCGGGTTGCCGGATTCGTTTGAGAAACACATTCATCGTACCCATTACATAAGGGTGGGAATTAAACGTGCCACGAGCAAAAGAGACATTCACCGGCTGATCATCCTTAAAACGCTTCATCAGCGCATGAGTTCCCGCCAGCACTCCCACGGGCAGACCACCACCCAGGGTTTTGCCGTAGGTAACCAGATCTGCCTGTACTCCGTAGAATTCCTGGGCACCGCGATAGGCCAGCCGGAAGCCGGTAAAGACCTCATCGAAGATCAGAACGATACCGCGCTGGCAGCAAACTTCCCTTACCCGCGCGAGCCAGTTCACATAGCTTTGTTTATCAAAACCACTGGTCCGGTCACTGGCAATCAGAGCTGTGTCCGAGGGGGAATCGCTATTGGGGTGGAAAGCCTGCAAGGGGTTGATAAGCACGCAAGCTATGTCGTTACGGGTTCGCAGTATGTGCAGAGTCTGTTCACTCAGATCTGCCAGCGTGTACACATCACGGGCTTTTCGGGTGTTGCCAATGCCTGGCTGAACACCGTCCCACCAGCCGTGATAAGCGCCGCAGAAACGTACCAGATGTGTTTTCCCGGTGTGATACCGGGCCAGTCGCACAGCCTGCATGACCGCTTCGGTGCCAGACATGTGGAATGACACCTCATCAAGCCCGGATATCTGTCGAATCATATCGACATTTTCAGCAATCAACGGATGATAAGCACCCAGAACCGGCCCCAGCGCTCTGGTTTGCGCAAGACTCTCTTCCATACATCGCTTGTAAAAATCATAACCGAAAACATTAACGCCATAGGAGCCGGACAGGTCATAGCGCCAGTTTCCGTCAAGATCCCTGATTTGGGATCCACGGGTTTCATCCGCCATTGAGCCTGACCGCAAGCAATCTGGCAGTTGCTGGCTGTATGGAAAAGGCACCCGGTAGCGGTTGGTAAAACGTACATCTGAAACGCTGTTCTGAATTGCCTGACAGTGTGCCAGGGTTTCCGGAGATTGCTGCTCAGCGTTGCTCTGAAGTACCCGGATTGCGTTCCGACGCTTCTGAACCACTGACGCGGGTGCGCCATCGCTGGCAAAAAAACCGGCTTCATCATAACTAAAGAATGGAACCAGGCGGGCAACACGACGCGACCAGTTGCTGTGCCCTCTGAGTGAAGGGTGCTTCGCCCTCGACAATTGCAACCTGACCAGGGCTTTATAGATAAGGTAAAAGCTGATCGCTGTTGCCAGAGCGTAAAGACCAATAGCTGAAGTCATAGACCTTGGTTCCCGATACTTTACTCGAAAGTAACGGGCCAAGGTGACGCTGCCGTGTCCTTTTTCCTACTGTTGTGTGACACAAATTGAGAAGCCAGGAGCCAGACCACAACTGAACAGACTATTGGGTAATCATCTTCACTCTGGCCGCAACGTCCTGCAACCGGGGCAAGTAAACCGTCATCAGGGTTTCCATATCCACCCTCGCCGCATTCGTGCTGATATTAAGTGCCCCCAGTAATGCGTTACTGCTGGTGTATACAGGCACAGCAACCGACCGCAGGCCGGAATCCAGCTCCTGATCCACAATTGCGAACCCCTGCGAGCGGGCTTTCAGAATTTCCTCTTTTAAAGATGCTACGGATTTGATCGCATAAGGCGTGAAGGGGGTCAGCTCAACACTGTCCAGAAAACTGTCCAATTCCTTATCCGGCAGCTGGCTGAGCAATACCCGGCCCATGGAGGTATAGACAGCCGGCAACCGTGTACCCACCGACAGCGTAATGGCCATCAGCCTGTGGCGTGCCGATGACCGCACCACGTAAACCACATCCTTGCCATCAAGCACCCCCAGAGACGAGGACTCTCCCAGCTCGGCGGTAATATCTCCAAGGTACTGCTCAATCACCGCACGATACTGGTTTGAGGCCTGGTAGGCATAACCCAACTGCAATACTTTGGGTGTCAGCTCAAACTGGCGTCCGACCCGCTTCACAAATCCTAAAGCATGCAGCGTTAACACAAAGCGCCTGGCTTTGGCACGATCCATATTGGCCTGGGCGGCGACCTCACTCAGAGTCATGCGCGGGTGCTCAGCATCAAACACCTGCAGCACTTCCAGCCCCGAAGCAAGCGCACTGACAAAATCCCGGTCTCCCGGCTTTAGGCTCAAATCTTCCATCCCTGCTCCTTTATTCATTCACACCGTGGCACGCATAGTAGCAGCTTGTTCGTATTACGAACATCCGTGCCATCCTTATTAAGAACAGCGGATTTGTCCTTGACGATATAAAACAAATCAAGCGATGATGTTCGCATATAAAACATATGTTCACATATCGAACACCAAAGAACGGGTTGGAGACACTGTAATGGCCGAATTTCTCTCTCTGCGCGAAGCGGTGAGCAAACACATAAATGATGGTGACACCGTGGCTATGGAAGGGTTTACTCACCTGATTCCATTCGCCGCCGGGCATGAGGTCATTCGTCAGAAAAAACGTGACCTCACTTTAATCCGGATGACGCCTGATCTGGTTTACGACCAGATGATAGGTGCTGGCTGCGCCAAAAAACTGATCTTCTCGTGGGGTGGCAATCCGGGGGTTGGTTCCTTGCATCGTCTGCGTGATGCACTGGAAAACGAATGGCCCAACAGTATCGAAATTCTTGAACACAGCCACGCGGCCATGGCCTGCGCCTATGACGCCGGCGCGGCGGGCCTGCCGCTGGCAGTGCTGCGTGGCTACATTGGTAGCGACCTCCCCAAAGTAAATGATCAGATCAAGTTCATCGACTGCCCATTTACCGGCGAACGGTTAGCCGCTGTGCGCTCGGTTCGTCCGGATGTGGCGGTGATTCATGCCCAGCGCGCTGACCGCAATGGCAATGTACTGATCGAAGGAATTATCGGAATTCAAAAGGAAGTGGTGCTGGCTGCCAAGCGCAGCATCGTCACCGTTGAAGAAATTGTCGATGACCTCAATGCCGGCGTGAACGCCTGTGTTCTTCCTTCCTGGGCCATCACGGCCATTGCAGAGGCACCAAAAGGCGCCAGCCCTTCCTATGCCCTGGGTTACTACGAGCGTGACAACGCCTTTTACAAAGAGTGGGATGGCATTGCCCGTGACAGAGAGACTTTCCAGGCCTGGATAAAAGCGAACGTTTTTGAAAAAGGAGCTGAGTGATGAGCTTTGAATATACATCTTCAGAAATGATGAGTGTCACTGCTGCCCGCGCACTGACCAGCGAGATGACCTGCTTCGTTGGTATCGGCCTGCCCAGTGAAGCCGCCAACCTGGCTCGCCTGACTCACGCCCCGGACATCACCCTGATTTACGAGTCAGGCACCCTGCAAACCAGGCCCGATGTTCTGCCACTATCCATCGGCGATGGCGAACTTTGCGAATCAGCCCTGACCACAGTGTCAGTGCCCGAGATGTTCCGCTATTGGCTGCAAGGCGGTCATGTCAGCGTCGGTTTTCTGGGAACCGCCCAGATTGATCGCTACGCCAACCTGAACACCACTTTGATTGGCGACTATCGGGCACCCAAAGTTCGCCTGCCCGGAGGCGGCGGCGCACCGGAAATAGCCACCAACGCAAAAGAAGTGTTTGTCACGCTGAAGCATTCCAAACGCACCTTTGTGAAAGACGTCGACTTCCTTACCACGGTCGGCTTTGGCCGTGATGGCAAAGCTCGGGATAACGTACCCAACATTGGTCGCGGCCCGACAATTGTCATCACCGACCTGTGCATTCTCAAACCAGATCCGGAAACCAAGGAACTGGTCGTACAACAGCTACATCCAAACGTTACCCGCGAAGATGTGATCAACGCGACTGGCTGGGAGATCCGCTTCGCTGACGAACTCGGAACCACTCCCATCCCCACCGCCGAAGAGCTGGAAATCCTGCGTAGCCTCAAAGCACGCACCGATGCCCACCATGCAGGCCAACATTGAGGTTTATTATGACTGACGTATTTTTATGCCATCCCCGCCGCTCCGCCATCGGTCGCTTTGGCGGCACCCTGGCCAGTGTCCGCCCGGACGATCTTGCAGCTCAGGTCTTCAAAGCGGTACTGGCACAGACCCCGGAACTGGACCCTGCCGCCATTGACGAAGTGATCATGGGCTGTGCCAACCAGGCAGGTGAAGATAACCGCAATGTGGCGCGTATGTCAGCGCTGCTCGCCGGTCTGCCCACCTCTGTACCGGGCACCACCATGAACCGGCTGTGCGGCTCCGGCATGGACTCAGTAGGTACTGCATTCCGCGCCATTCGTGCCGGCGAAATGGATCTGGTACTGGCAGGCGGTGTCGAATCCATGTCACGGGCGCCCTATGTAATGGGCAAAGCCGATAGCGGTTTCTCCCGCAGCCAGAAAATTGAGGACACAACCATTGGCTGGCGCTTTGTGAACAAGCTGATGAAGAAAGAATACGGTGTGGACTCTATGCCGGAAACAGCCGAGAACGTTGCCGAACAGTTCAACATATCCCGCGAAGATCAGGATCTGTTCGCACTCCGCTCGCAACAAAAAACCGCCAAAGCCCAGAGCGAAGGTGTGTTTGCAGAGGAAATCGTGCCGGTTCTGATACCTCGCCGTAAACAGGAAGCGCTGGTATTCGACGCTGACGAACATCCCCGCAGTACAACCCTGGACAAGCTTGCAGCACTGCCTGCACCGTTCCGGGAAGGCGGTAGCATTACTGCTGGCAACGCATCTGGCGTGAATGACGGTGCCGCCGCCATGCTTGTTGCCAGCGCCGGGGCGGTTAAGCAACACAACCTCAAACCTATTGCTAAAATTCTGGGCATGGCCACTGCTGGCGTTGAACCGCGGATCATGGGCATAGGTCCTGTGCCCGCTACCCGTAAATTGCTGGAAAAGCAGGGTATCAGCATCGATGATATCGACGTGATCGAACTGAACGAAGCCTTCGCTGCACAGGGGCTGGCCGTGATGCGCGAGCTTGGCATTGCCGATGATGACCCGCGGGTCAATCCAAACGGTGGCGCCATTGCCCTCGGCCACCCACTGGGTATGTCCGGTACACGCCTGATGATGACAGCCGCCCACCAGCTGCAACGCACCGGTGGCCGCTATGCTCTGTGCACCATGTGTATCGGGGTCGGCCAGGGTATCGCGACACTTATTGAACGGGTATAGGTATAACGCAACGAGCCCCGGTAATACCGGGGCTCGTCAGTCTTCTGCAGGGTGCATCTGCACCCTGTCCTGTCAGATCACTCCGGCGTAATCACGCCAGCGCATCTTCTTTCCGGGCCACCCAATAGCGACGAATCGCGAAAATCAGGGATGCAGCGGTTAGCAGAACGAAAACCCAGGTAATCGGCCCCCGGAAGAAGATCGACAGGTCACCCTTGCTGATAAGCATGGTGCGCCTCAGGTTATCTTCAAACATCGGTCCGAGAATAAAGCCTATCAGGAACGGCGCAGCGGCAATCCCTGTCCGGTTAAAGACAAATCCCAGAACACCGAATGCCAGCATCAAACCAATATCGAACGTACTGTTGTTTACGGCATAGGCCCCATAAATACAGAACATCAATACGATGGGTAACAGGATGGTTTTGGGGATGTCGGCAATAAGAGAAAAGTAGCGGATAGCCGCGTTACCAACAAATACCAGCACGAAGGAGCTGACCATAATGCCGCAGAACAGCGCATAGACCAGTGTCAGGTTTTCCTGGAACAGAACCGGGCCCGGTGTAAGACCGTGAATCATGAATGCGCCCAGAATGATGGCTGTGATCACATCGCCCGGAATACCCAAAGAGAGCAGTGGAATCAGTGTTGCACCAGCGACGCCATTATTACCGGACTCGGCAGCCGCAACGCCTTCAATCTCACCCTTACCAAAATTGGCTTTACGGGGAGACGTCCGCTTGGCTTCGCTGTAGGAAATAAACGCCGCCGAAGTGGCCCCTGTACCCGGGATCGCGCCGATAATAACGCCGATCAGACTACCGCGGATAATGGTTTTTAACAGGCCCTTGAATTCCTTCCATGTTAAAGATGCACCGCTGACCGCAGTACGAATGTGCGGAGCAACCTTGGAGGTGTAGAACTCAATCACCTCAGGAATCGCAAACAGGCCGATCAACAGCGGAATGAAGGAAACCCGGTCCATCAGGTTGTAGTTATCAAAAGTCAGCCGCTGGGTACCATAAACTGCGTCCAGACCAATGGTGGAAACGATGATGCCCAGCCCCGCGGCAATCAAGCCTTTAACCACTGAACTACCGGATACAGAAACAATGATGGTCAGCGAGAAACAGATAAGCCAGAAATACTCCGGGGGGCCGAAGTTCAGCGCAATTTTCGCCAGGTAAGATGCAAAAAAGATCAGGGCGATGTTGGAAATCATATCCGCCACAACCGATGAGTAGAGTGCTGTTTTCAAGGCTTTCTTGGCATGGCCCTGCTGCGCCATTGGATAGCCATCAAGCAGCGTACAGGCCGACGCGGGGGAACCCGGGGTACGGATCAGAATGGCAGTAATCGAACCGCCATACATTCCGCCTTTATAGATGCCTACCAGCAGCAGAATTGCTGTGACCGGCTCCATTGAGAAGGTAAACGGCAAAGCCAATGCCACCGCCATTGTGGCCGTCAGCCCCGGAATGGCACCGACAACGACACCGACAAGAACCCCGACCGCAATGGCAAAAAAATTATCAACACTCAGAAAGAGCGTCAGAACTTCAGAAATGTTTTCCATTTTGAGCAACCCAATTACGTAATGCCTGATAACAGACGCAATCGCCATCTGCGTTCGCTCCTGACACGGTCAGGAGCCTGGTTCAGATCAGGGAGAGCGACTCCCAAAGCGTTCCGGGAGGAAGAGGAACATTGAGCACATAAATAAACAGCAAGGTCACGACGGCGGGAAAGATGATTGCCAGGGCGTACACCCGGAGATCGCGTAAGCCACTTGCCAGAAACAACAGAACACAGGCCAGAAAACCGCTGCCAATAGCCCCAAGTTCCTCAAAAAACAGCACGTAGACAACTCCGGCTGCAGCCATTAACACTTGCCGCATGACGGGAACGCCACGGCGGAACTCGTCCGCTTCACTCTTCCTGGGTGGTTTGACCAGACCGTCAATCAGAAGAACCAGCGAAAGTGCCAGCACCACCCAGCCCGCAAGCTGAGGCAAAAAACGTGGTGACAGCAGCGGATGCTGCATATGACCAGGTATTTCGATATGCGTGGGAATAGCGTAAAACAGAAAACCCACTGCCAGAATAGAAAAAACGCCCCCCAGAACCGAGTTCGGGTTACATCTGCCACAATGGGACTCGCTGGCCGCGACAAACTGCCGTTCAGACTTTTCCATGATAGGGCCCTGTATGCCGTTCTGTTTCGAAGAAAAAGGCGGGCCTACCCTTTGGGTAGACACCGCCCTGAAAACAGCCTGTATCAACGTTTCAGATTTGCTTTCTCTGCAACGTCAGACCACTTCTCCAGTTCGTCCTGAACAAACTGGCGGAAGTCATCTCCCACAACCGTTCCGGCTTCTGCACCAAACTGCGGCAGGAACTTCTGGAAGTCTTCGCCAGCCATAACCCTGTCAAGGGCTGCCTGAAGCTTGACCATTCCTTCTTCCGGGAAGGACTTATGGGCAATCAGACCAAACCAGGCAGAAGTTTCATAGTTTTCAAGTCCGTAGCCTTTGCCTGCCTGCTGCATTGGCAGTACGTCTGGCAAAAATTCGGACGCTGTTCGTGTAGTAACAGCCAGTGCTTTGAGTTTGCCTGACTGAATATGAGGGTAAACTGTCGGCAAATTCTCAAACGAAACATCCACATCACCGGACAGCAGGGCAGGAAGCGCCTCACCTGAACCACGGAAGGGCACATGAACCAGCTTGGTCTGGGTCAGGCTTTTGAACAGCTCACCGGACATGTGAATCGAACTACCGATACCTGCCGAACTGAACGACATTTCCTGGTTACGGGCAGCCTCAACAAACTCAGCAACGGTGTTATAAGGGCTACTGGCCGGCACCACCATTACGTTTGGAATACTGATCACGTTGCGTACAAAGGCAAAATCAGCCACCGGATCGTAACGAAGATTCGGATACAGGGACGCGCCAATGGTATGGCCGGGAGATGCCATCAACAGCGTGTGATCTGATCCACGCCCACCGCGTGCCAACTGACCGGTTGCCACAGTAGACCCGGCACCGGGACGGTTCTCGACAACTACGGTGGTCAGCTCTTTTTGCAACAGGTCGGCGACCTTTCGAGATACCAGATCCGTAGTACCGCCTGCTGAATAGGGAACCACCAGACGAATATTGTCTTCTGGCCATTCATCAGCCTGAGCTACCCCGCCCAAAGACAGTGATGCAGCAGCAAGGGCGCACAAAATCTTACTTTTCACATGACTCTTCATTAGTTTCATCATTTTTATGCTTATCCTAATCGGTAACGATGCTTGTTCGCTTATCGAACTTATGTTCGCTTGTTGATCGCGGGCGTAATCTCACATATTCATAAACAAGGTGCAAGATTTTTTCCCCTGTCTAAGCCAACATCTTCAGAGTAAGTGAGTAATCAGCTATGCCCGGTATCAGGGCAGAAGGTCGGTAAGTTTCCGGGCAGCTCGCTGCATAATGGGCACATATTCCCGGACAACCCGGTCCATTGAAACCGAACTGACATGGCTACTGGAGTTCAGTGCAAACCGGGCAGTTCCACGGCGGTCCAGAACCGGCACCGCAAGCGCTCTCATCCCCAGCTCCAGTTCCTGATCCACAATGGCGTAGCCATCAGAACGAACTTTTTGCAGCTCAGTTCGTAAATCATCTGGCCCCTTGGTATAAGCGGTCAGTTTTTCAAAATTCGTTTTCTCAATCAGTCCATCCAGCTCCGGGCCCTGCAGTGCAGCCATCAGAATCCGCCCGCCGGAGGTGGCGTAGGCTGGTAAACGCGCCCCGATCTGAAGGTTAAGAGGAATCAGGCCACGACGGGGAATCCGGGCAACGTAGACAATGTCGACTCCATCAAGCACCAAAGCGGAACAGGATTCACCAAGCTGGTAGGAGACCTCTTCCATAACGGGCGTAATCGTTTCCGAGAAATCCAGAGTCGCAAGATAAGAATATCCAAGCTCCAGCACCTTGGCGGTAAGGCCAAACTTCTTGTCATTCTGGGAGACATAGCCCAGTTTCTGCAATGTCAGCAGAAACCGGCGCGCAGACGCCCTCGACAGATGGTTTTTTTCCGCAACAGCCGACAACGTCATAGACGGAGTTTCTGTATCGAATGATCGTATGACCTCAAGCCCGCGCGCAAACGTTGACAGGAACTCCTTGTCTGCACCGGCAGCATCCGTATTCTGGTGACTCACCCTGATTCATCCTTTCCGAATTAGCCTAAGCAAGCGGCCGATAATCGGCCGGTTGCTCGAAGCAGCGGATAATGACAGCGACGAATCGGCTATGCAAGCCACCGGTCTGCAAGGAAAAACGGGAGCTGGAACCCGTTCCGGACCCCCGATTCAGGGACTTCGGATTCAGTTTTTTCGAGCCATCCAGTCATCCAGAGTCTGGTTGTTCCTGACCAGTTCAGTCAGCAATGGTGCCGGAGCCCAGTGAGCCTCACCGGTGCGTTCATACAGGTTCTCGATACTCTCATAAACCGCTTTCAGGCCGCGACGACTGGCATAGAACATGGGACCGCCCCGGTATGAGGGAAAGCCATATCCATGAACATATACAACGTCAATATCGCCCGGTCGCTGGGCAATGCCTTCTTCGAGAATGCGGAAACCTTCGTTGATCAGAGCCATCAGGTGCCGGTCCAGAATCTCTTCATCGCTGAGCACACGACGCTCCACACCCTTCTGTTTCGCCTGTTCCTCAATAACAGCCAAAACCTCCGGGTCTGCTGAGCGGGCACGGGTATCAGGGTCGTAACGATAGTATCCGGCGCCTGTTTTTTGCCCCAGCCGGCCCATTTCAACCAGTGTATCAGCAATACAATAGCTGCGAGGATCACCCTTTTGCTCATCCGTCAGTGCCTGGCGCGCCTTGTATCCGATGTCCAGACCGGCAAGATCACCCACTGCCAGCGGGCCCATGGCCATGCCAAACCGGGTCAGCACACCATCGATCTGCTCAGGTTCCGCACCCTCGATCATACAAAGCTGGGCTTCGCGTGCGTATTGCCGCAACATCCGGTTGCCAATGAAGCCGTAGCATACTCCTGCCAGCACAGGCACCTTGCCGATGCGTTTACCCAGAGCCATGGCTGTTGCAATAACGTCTTCCGCAGTCTTGTCTGCGCGTACAACCTCAAGCAGGCGCATAACGTTCGCAGGACTGAAGAAATGCAACCCCACAACATCCTGAGGGCGTGAGGTCGCTGCAGCGATCTCGTTGACATCCAAGTACGAGGTATTGGAGGCAAGAATAGCGCCCTCTTTGCAGACCTGATCCAGGCGGCCAAACACCTGCCTCTTCACATCCATACTTTCGAAAACGGCCTCGATCACCAGATCAACATCGGCCAAAGCTTCGTAATCCGTGGTGCCGCTGATCAATGCCTGACGGGCAGCCGCCTGATCTTGCGAAAGCCTGCCTTTGCTGACGGTGGTCGCGTAATTCCTGGCAATCAGCGCCAGGCCCGAATCCAGGCCATTCTGGTTGAGCTCCAGCAGGGTTACAGGGATACCTGCGTTGGCAAAAGACATGGCAATTCCGCCGCCCATGGTGCCGGCACCAATAATAGCCACGCGATCAATGGTCCGCGGTACAACGGCTTTATCGAGCCCTGGCACTTTCGGGGCCTGACGTTCGGCAAAGAAGATATGACGCAATGCCGCCGACTGCTCCGACTGGCAACATTCAACAAAACGGGAGCGTTCGTAAGCCAGCCCCTCATCGAAAGACTTCACCATTGAGGCCTCGATGCAATCGACAATACGCTGAGGCGCTTCCTGCCCACGCTTGCGCTTACGAAGCACCTTGCGATATGCCTCAAACGCATCACTATCGAAGCTCTCAGCCGGAATGGAAGTATCGCTGATACGCCGTGGCTCGGCCCCCGCTGCTACCAGCTTACGGGTGTATTCCAGTGCAGCCTCCTCAAGTGGGCCATCCAGCACGCTATCAATCAGCCCCAGCGCAAGTGCTTTTCCAGCAGCAACCTTCTGCCCGCTGGTGATCATATCAAGAGCCGCCGGCACACCAATCAACCGGGGCACCCGCTGGGTTCCTCCCGCGCCAGGTAAAAGACCAAGGGTGACCTCGGGCAGCCCTACCGCTGCAGAGTCAAGCGCACAACGGTAATGGCAGCTCAAGGCCAACTCGAAACCTCCACCCAGAGCGGTGCCATGAATAGCCGCAATTACTGGCTTGGCGGAGGCTTCAATCGCCGCATTCACCTGGGGCAAGGAAGGTTCTTCGATGGGCTTGCCGAATTCACTGATGTCGGCACCGGCAATAAACGTGCGGCCTTCGCACTGGATGACAATCGCTTTGGAATCGTCTGCCTGGGCAGTATTTATAGCCTCAAGGACGCCTTTCCGGACACCGTGAGACAGCGCATTCACTGGCGGATTATTAATGGTGATAACAGCTAATTCATCGACTCGGCGATAAGAAACCAACATGCAGGGGGCTCTCCTGTGAGATCCGGTAGCAGAAGCCGCGCTTTACACGGCGACTTCTGGCTATGGAGACAATTGACGTAATTTCGCGGCTAAACTACAGAACACCTCTGGCCCGTAGCGACGCTATATCTTCTGGCGACTTATCGAGCAGGCGCTGAAGAACCGCATCTGTATCTTCGCCCAGCATAGGAGGCGCTTTGCTATAGACCTGCTGGGTTTTGGAGAATTTGATCGGGTTAGCAATACCCGGAACTTTCCCCAGCTGAGGGTGCTCCAGCTCGATTTTCATGTTGCGGGCCTGCACCTGCGGGTCTTCAAAGACTTCCGCAATATTCTGGATGGGGCCACAGGGAACATGCACACTGACCAGAGAATCCATCCATTCCCGGCTGGTTCTGGTGCGCGTGGTCTCGCACAGTTTGCCAACCAGCTCTTCACGGTGGAGAACCCTTTGCGGGTTAGTCACAAAGCGTGGATCTTCCGCCAGCTCTGTCCGCCCCATTGCCTCGCACAGACGCTGGAACTGCCCATCATTCCCGACGGCAATGATGACCTTACCGTCTTTGGTGGGGAACGGCTGATAGGGAGCAAGATTGGGGTGATACTCTCCGGTGCGCCCGGGCACATTTCCGCTGCAGAAATAATTCAGCGCCTGATTCGCCATCCAGCTGACCTGCACATCCAGCAGCGCCATGTCGATGTGCTGCCCCTCACCGGTGTTAGTGCGGTGATGAACAGCTGACAGGATTGCAATCACGGAGTTCATACCGGTGGTCAGATCGGCTACCGCCATTCCCACTCGCATCGGGCCTGCGCCAGGCTCGCCGTCGGGGACACCGGTAATGCTCATCAGCCCGGACTGTGCCTGGATCAGGTAATCATAGCCCGCATCCGCCGCCATCGGGCCGGTATGGCCAAACCCGGTGACCGAACAGTAGATCAGTCCGGGATTGATTCTGGACAGGTCGGCATAGCCCAGACCTTTTTTGTCGAGCCCTCCGGTTTTGAAGTTCTCAACCAGCACGTCGCACTCTGCAACCAGCTCCCGGATAATCGCCTGCCCGTCCGGACTGCCTATGTCCAGCGTGACCGAGTGTTTTCCCCGGTTGGCGGAAAGGTAATAGGCCGATTGTTTGGTGTTATTACCCTGCGGGTCCTTGAACCAGGGAGGTCCCCAGTGACGGGTATCATCACCCAGACCCGGGCGCTCGATCTTGATAACCTCAGCCCCCAGATCCGCTAGAATCTGGGTGCACCAGGGGCCCGCCATAACGCGGGATAAATCAAGTACACGGATACCTGACAATGGGCCTGACATAGCTGTCTCCTCGATCAAAGCGTGTTTTGGGCGTTACGGATAATCTGCTTGGCAATAACCAGTTGCTGGATCTGCGAAGTGCCTTCGTACAAACGGAACAGCCGCACGTCCCGGTAAAAGCGCTCGACGCAGTACTCACTGATATAACCAGCACCACCGTGAATCTGCACGGCGCGATCGGCAACCCTGCCTACCATTTCGGTGCAGTACAGTTTGCAGCTGGCTGCATTCAGGGAAACCGACTCACCGGCGTCGTAGGAACCTGCTGTTGCTTCCACCATACATTTGCCGGCGTAGTATTCTGTCTGACTATCGGCAAGCATTGCCTGTACCAGCTGGAAGTTGCTGATTTCAGTTCCAAACTGCTTGCGCTGAGTGGCGTAGTTAACACTCTCATCAATCAGACGCTTGGCGGTACCAACACTCAGGGCACTGATATGCAGGCGCCCCCGGTCCAGTACCTTCATCGCTGTTTTAAAACCCTGGCCTTCCTTACCGCCGATCAGCGCATCCGCCGGCACCCGCACGTTTTCAAAAATAACATCACAGGTGTGCGCCCCTTTCTGCCCCATCTTCTTGTCGGGCTTACCCAACGAAATGCCTGGCAGAGTCGCATCAACCAGGAATGCAGACACTCCCCGGCCACCTTCTTCACGGGTGCCGGTTCTCGCCATCACGGTGAATACACCCGCACGAGGAGCGTTGGTGATAAAGCGCTTGCTGCCATTGATAATGTAATCATCGCCATCGCGACGGGCACTGGTCATAACCGAACCGGCATCGGAACCGGCATCGGCTTCTGTGAGCGCAAACGAACCAATCAACTCACCAGTGGCCAGCCTGGGCAGATACCTGGCTTTCTGCTCCGGGGTGCCATCAATCACAATACCCTGGGAGCCGATACCAACGTTGGTGCCGAACATGGAGCGGAACACCGGCGAGGTGTATCCCATTTCCTGGATAATGGCGACTTCTTCCGACATGCTCAGGCCCAGCCCGCCGAATTCTTCGGGAATGGACAAACCGAACAGGCCCATTTCCTTCATTTCATCAATCACTTCTTCAGGTATGCGATCTTCTTCCGCAACCTGCATCTCCAGGGGTACGAGGCGATCCCGCACATAGCGGCGCACGCTATCGATGAATTGGTTCAGAGTTTCTTGATCAAGCGCCATTGCGGCCTCCACACTTATTGCGAGTTAATGAAAACTGCCCATCAAAGCGACAGTGACATGTTGAAAATAAATACCCGGAAAGGACGGCTGTGACGGTCAGGGCGAAACCAGCACTACAGTTGCGCACAGGCAACAGCTGAGTCCGGGAAAAATACGAATAAGACAGGTTCCAGCCGCAAGAGGCCATCCGCGCGTCATAGCCAGTAAAGCGCTCGGACAGTGCGGCGTTTGCTGAATAGGGGATGCTACCCAATCTCGTAACAACGGCAGTGCCGAAAAGGACTCCGGCCAGACAGGGCCCCATAAGCAACGCACTGATTAAGATGGCACCATATTGCAAGCTTAGAAAAATGAGGGAAGCAAGATACCATTTCAAAAAAAATGCCACTATATATACTTTGCATACGTCCCATCCAATTTTTATATGGCAATATGTCGCCCTGACTGTTCAGCAATGCCAACCAGAACCAATAGCCGCCCGGTACGAGAACCCCCTATGTCATTCCAGCTAAAGATCGACCTGCGCCAGCTCAATACATTTATGACGATTACAGAGACCGGGAGTTTCAGTCGCGCTTCAGAAAAACTGTTCGTCGCTCAGCCAGCTCTTAGCCGACAAATTCGCTTGATGGAAGAATCCCTTAACGCTGAGGTGTTTGTTCGCCATGGCCGTGGCGTTGTGCTGACCGCCGCAGGCGAAGTGCTTTACGAAAAAACTTTAGCGATTTTTCAGGATCTGGAGCGTGCTCAGGCTGCAGTGGCCGCCATAGCAGGCGAAGTCACCGGACAAATTATACTGGGCATGCTACCCACCGCATCTAACGCATTTTCCGGCAGCATTATCAGCGAATTTCGCCGAAAATACCCCCGAGTCAGACTATCAATCAAATCCGCCATGAGCGGTACCTTGCAGCAGTTGGTGTCGCAGCACCGGGTGGACCTGGCGGTCACCTATAATCACAGCAAGCACCGACATGTCCAGTACTCACCACTAATCGAGGAACGCTTTTTCCTGATCGCTCCTCCTACGGACAAACTCGCCAGACGCCGGAGCATCTCTCTGGAAGAAGTGCTTGAGTTGCCCCTGGTTATGCCGGAAGAAAAGCACGGCCTGCGAGAACTCATGGAAAAAGAAGCTGTAAAACACCAGAAGAAACTCCTGTTAGCTATAGAGGTCAACGCCTGGCCACTGTTAACCGACCTGATAAAGCGTGGGCTGGGCTATACCGTGCTGTCATACGCGTCGGTGTATGAGATGGTGATGCGCAAGGAAGTCGTAGCCATTCCAATTGACACCCCCGAGCTTCACCGGTCGCTGGCCATTGCAATACCGCGTGATCTACCCCCTTCTCTTGCTACCCTGAAGCTCGCCGAAATCATCATGAGCCAGGTGACGCTTCAGGTTGCAGATGGTCTCTGGGAGGGACGCCCTCTGTTTGGAGAAAACACTTTAAGCTGCATTAGCGCACCAACCGACTACGGTCTTGCAGAGGTCTGACATACATAAACTGCCAACCGGTACAGGCTGCTATAACATTCGGGTATAACCGCAATACAATCTAGGTAATTGTCCGCATGATTTCACACTGATAATTTCTGCCGCCCGCGAGATCCGGGTGGTGGATAATCATGTCATGGCGTGCCCCCTCTCTGCGGCAACATAAAACACAACGTAGACAAAGGCACCAACGATGACCAAGAACAAACTGTCCTCCTCAATACAACTATTTTCCGGCGTTCTTATTCTTGGCCTGGCCAACTCCGCAAGCGCATTACAGATCGAAACGGACGAAGCCAAGATTGACATCTACGGCTACGCCCGGTTGAACGCATCTTACGATATCAACGAAGATATCAGCAGAAGCAGTGGCACCCGGTCCGGTGACTTTAGCCAGATCAACACAGGCGCCGCAGAAAACAATGAAGCCTCCGGTTACTTCGGCGCCGACGCCGTTCAATCCCGCCTGGGAGTTCGCACCAGCTTGGCCAATGGCGTTATGGTTAACGTTGAAGGCGATTTCAGAGGCGGCACAAACGGTGGCCAACTCCGGCTGCGGCATGCGTATGGCCAATACGGCAACTGGCTGATGGGCCGCACCTGGTCCAACTACAACAGTTTTGTTGGCAACACTTCCGTATTGGAAATGGACGGTGTTGCAGGTAACGCGGGCCTCTATAACCGAACCGCCCAGGTGCGCTACATCCAGGGCAACTTCACCTTTGCCGCGGAAAGTCCAAAGCCCAAAATCCTTGACCAGACCACCAAGAACGGCCTGCCTACACTCACCGCCCGCTACGAGAATAAAGCCGGTGCACTGAAGTTTTCCTCTGCCGCCCTGATCCAGGAGGTCGGATACGACACCGGCATCAACGACGATTCAGCTATCGGTTTCGCAGTCTTCGGTGCAGCCAAATTCCAGGTGACAGATACCTTGAGCATTCAGGGTAACGTCAACTATACGGATGGAGCGAACAGCTACCTTTGGCGCTCTGGTACAAACTACTATGGCGAAGACGCCTACCTGAAAGGAAACAACGTAGAAACTATCGTTGGCTATAGCGCCAATCTGGGCACAACCATAAAAGTTGGACCAGGATCCCTCAGCGCCGTCTATGGTATGACGATTATGGATTGGGACGATGCACAGGACGACGGCTTAGCCGTAGGCAACAAGCACGAACGCAACACAAATGCCTTCCTGACCTACAAATGGGCACCCATAAAAAGCGTTGTGTTCGGCGTAGAGTACGGTCGGTACGAAGTGAAGAAAGTAAACGGTGACGAGGGTGATGCCAATCGCCTGATGTTCGCAGCACAGTACAACTTCTAGAACACTGCCCACGTCTTTCCCATGCCAGGGGCAACCCCGGCAGCACATTCAGT
>Ga0209345_10000651_pt1 | contig 44433 bp, 43 predicted proteins | sample Cruoilmetagenom7_FD_187294 | JGI IMG/M metagenome (GOLD analysis project Ga0209345, IMG submission 187294) | Oil polluted marine microbial communities from Coal Oil Point, Santa Barbara, California, USA - Sample 7 (SPAdes) (version 2) | ecosystem: Environmental > Aquatic > Marine > Oil seeps ...
AAAGTGGACGACCTGGCCGATGCCGACGACATTTTCACCAAGCTGATGGGCGACGTCGTGGAACCGCGCCGCGAATTCATCCAGCAGAATGCCTTGTCGGTGGAAAATCTGGATTTCTAATTCAATGCTGGGCGGCGCATGGTGTTTGCGCCGCCCACAGTAATTCAATTGCTTCCGGCCCAAACTGGGCAGTCACGACCCAGTCAGTCGTCGCGACCCTAAGAGACCACGGGAAACACGTTGGTGCTCTTCACAACCCCATAGACAAAGCTGCTGTCAATCGACCCGATGCTTCCGATGGGGTGTAAATGCTTGCGCACGAAGGTTTCATAATCGGCCAGGTCCGCAACGACGACGCGCAGCAGATAGTCGGATGTGCCCGTCATCACGAAGCATTCAAGCACCTGGTCAACGCGACTGATTTCCCGTTCGAACTGCTGCACCACGGTCTCTGTGTGCCCTGTCAGGCTGACCCGGACAAAGACCGTCACAGGCAGGCCATAGGCCTCTGCGTCGATACTGGCGCTATAGCCCGTGATCGCCCCGTTTTGCTCGAGCAACTTAAGGCGACGCAAGCAGGGGGAGGGCGACAGGTTTACCGCCGCCGCCAGATCTTGATTCGTCATGCGACCATTGCGTTGAAGTTCGCGAATGATTTGGCGGTCTTTTTGATCCATGAAGGGGTTCCTTAGCATATAATGCCAGCATATTTGCATTTTGCGGCATAATTAGCAATCTAGACGCCCTCTCGCCCCCCTATCGTATCCTTACACATACAGGAGCCTGATATGCACAATCGTCCCGACAGCTTTTCCACCATTGCCATCCACCATGGCTATGATCCCATGGACCACGAAGGGGCGCTAACGCCTCCCTTGCATTTGACCTCGACCTTCGCGTTTGAGACTGCGGAAGCAGGTGGGGAGATGTTCGAGGGCAATCGTGCGGGATATGTCTATTCGCGGATTTCCAATCCCACGACGTCCCTTCTTGAACAACGTATCGCGGCCCTTGAGGGTGCCGAGGCAGGGCTGGCGCTTGCATCTGGAATGGGCGCGATCACCGCGACGATGTGGACGCTCTTGTCGCCTGGCGACGAGGTCATTTTGGACAAGACGCTTTATGGATGCACGTTTTCGTTCATGCAGCACGGGCTGGCCAAATTCGGTATCACCATCACCCATGCAGATCTGACCCAACCTGAACACCTTGAGGCTGCGATCAACAATAAGACCAAGATCGTCTATTTCGAAACCCCCGCAAATCCGAATATGCGTCTGATCGACATTCGGGCCATTGCCGATATTGCCCATGCCAATGGGGCGTTGGTGGTTGTCGACAACACCTATGCCACGCCTTATCTGACCCAGCCGATCAAGCACGGTGCAGACATCGTCGTTCATTCCGCAACCAAATATCTGGGCGGTCATGGCGACGTGGTTGCCGGTCTTTTGGTGGGATCAGAAGAGCTGGTCAGCAACATCCGACTGTATGGCATGAAAGACATGACAGGCGCGGTCATGGCCCCGTTCAACGCCATGCTGATCCTGCGCGGCATCAAGACGCTCGAATTGCGGATGGACCGGCATTGCGCCAGTGCCATGACCGTCGCCACCATGCTGGCCCAGTCCGACGCGGTGGCCGATGTGTTCTATCCTGGCCTGCCAGGGTTTGCACAAAACGACCTAGCGCGGCGGCAGATGGCGCAATTTGGCGGCATGATTGCGTTTGAGCTGAAAGGGGGCATGCAGGCTGGGATCGAGACCATGAACCGGCTGACCCTGATCACGCGGGCCGTATCACTGGGTGATGCTGAAACACTGGTGCAGCATCCCGCCAGCATGACGCATTCGACATACACGCCCGAAGAACGTGCCGCGCATGGTATCAGCGAAGGTCTGGTGCGCCTTTCGATCGGGCTTGAAGGGGTGGACAATGTGCTTGACGATCTGGCGCAGGCGCTGCCCAATACCCCGACCCGTTCCGCCGCCTAAGCCCGCCAGCAGGAGACAGCCATGACCCGCGCATCCGAACACCTCAAGACCGTTGAACAGCGCCTTTTGTGGTTGTCCCATTGGATGATCCACAACGCCAATCACGTCCGCCCCAAGGCGGACGGGATCAAAACGGGTGGGCATCAGGCGTCGTCGGCGTCGATGGTGTCGATCATGACAGCCCTGTATTTCTCCGTGCTCAGACCTGAGGACCGGGTCGCTGTCAAACCGCATGCCTCGCCCGTGTTTCACGCGATGCAGTATTTGATGGGTAATATGACCCGCGAAAAGATGGAGAATTTTCGCGGTTATGGCGGCGTGCAAAGTTACCCATCGCGCACGAAAGATATTGATGATGTGGATTTCTCGACCGGCTCTGTCGGGCTTGGCGTCGCGATCACGTCATTTGCCTCGTTGATTCAGGATTATGTGCAAGCCAAAAGCTGGGGCAAAGACATCCCCCTTGGTCGCATGGTTTCGCTGATGGGGGATGCCGAACTGGACGAAGGCAACATTTACGAATGTCTTCAGGAGGGCTGGAAGAACGACTTGCGCAACACGTGGTGGGTCATTGATTACAACCGCCAGTCGCTGGATGGGATCGTGCGCGAAGGCCTGTTTGCCCGGACCGAGAAGATCTTTGATGCCTTCGGCTGGGATGTCGTACGCATCAAATACGGGCATCTGCAACGGGCCGCGTTTGCAGAACCCGGCGGTGACAAGCTGCGGGGCTGGATCGATACCTGTCCCAACCAGCTGTACGCCGCGCTGACCTATATGGGCGGTGCTGTCTGGCGTAAGCATCTGCTAGAGGATTTGGGCGATCAGGGCGACGTCACATCGCTGCTTGAACGCCGCTCGGACGGTGAATTGGCGCAACTGATGGAGAACCTGGGCGGCAATTGCGTTGAGACCATGGCGGACACATTTGCAGCCATCGACCATGACCGGCCCGTGTGTTTCCTGGCCTATACGGTCAAAGGTTGGGGCACCCCGATTGCCGGGCACAAGGACAACCATGGGGGCCTGATGACAAAGGCGCAGATGGCCGGGTGGCAGGCCCATATGGGCGTTCCCGAAGGCCAGGAATGGCAGCCATTCGCCACGGTTAAAGATCCGGATACGTTCAAGGCTTTTCTGAATAACACGCCGTTCTTTGCCCAGGGCAGCCGCAGGTTCAAGGACGCGGTCATGGCCGTTCCTGCGATCGAGATGGCAAGCGATCGCGAAATGTCGACCCAGATGGGGTTTGGCAAAATCCTGGACACGCTTTCCAAAGGTGACAGCGACTTGGCCCGCCGGATCGTGACAACCTCGCCTGATGTGACTGGGACGACCAATCTTGGCCCATGGGTCAATCGGCGTAAACTTTTTGCCCGTACGGCGCAGGCCGATACCTTCAAAGACCACAACATCCCCTCGACCGCCAAATGGGAGTTTGCCCCTGAGGGTCAGCATATCGAACTGGGCATTGCTGAGATGAACCTGTTCCTGCTTCTGGGTGCAGCCGGCCTGTCACATTCCCTGTTCGGCAAACGCTTGTTGCCCATTGGCACGGTCTATGACCCCTTCATTGCCCGCGGCTTGGACGCGCTCAATTACGCCTGTTATCAGGATGCCCGGTTCATGATCGTGGGAACACCATCAGGCGTGACACTGGCCCCCGAAGGCGGCGCGCATCAATCCATCGGATCGCCCCTGATTGGCATGTCGCAAGATGGCCTTGCGTCGTTTGAACCTGCCTTCGTGGATGAGCTGTCGGTCATTATGGAATGGGCGTTTGATTACATGCAGCGTGACGGCGAAGGCGACCCGGATGAACGCACCTGGTTGCGGGACGAAACAGGTGGGTCCGTTTACTTGCGGCTGACGACGAACCCGATCGAACAGCCCGGAAAGCGGGCGGATGATGCCTTTCGTCAGGGGGCCATCGACGGTGCCTATTGGCTGCGCAAACCGGGGCCAAACTGCTCGGTCGTGATTGCCTATCAGGGGGCCGTGGCGCCCGAGGCCATCGCAGCGGCAGGCATGGTTGGCGAACACCGCCGCGATGTTGGTGTTCTGGCAGTCACCTCAGCAGACCGGCTGAACGCTGGGTGGAGCGCCGCTCAACGGGACCGCGCCCGCGGGAATACCAAAGCTGCCAGCCATATCGAAACATTGCTCGGCGATCTGCCCGGCACGTGCAGTATTGTCACGGTCATCGACGGGCACCCCGCAACTCTGTCCTGGCTTGGATCTGTGGCAGGGCACAAAACGATCCCGCACGGCGTTGAACACTTTGGTCAGACCGGGTCCATTTCAGACCTCTACACGCATTTCCGCCTTGATCGGAATTCAATCGTTCAGTCGATCAATGAGCTTACAGTTGGAAGCCGGGCCAACAGTCAGGCCACCCGTCCCTGATGCCGTCCTGAGAGCACGAAGGTCGCCATTGGCCACCAGGCTTCCGCCCGTCTCATCCCCTACGCGCCGGATGGTTCCTCTTTCCCTTGACGTCGTTGCATGTGAAACAATAAATTTGCCCTGCAAACAAGAGATGCATAACACGTGCATCATTCATGCATGCCCCGCGCATGCACCGATATTGGGGGAACGCCATGACCACGCAGGACGCCACGCGCGCCATGACACGTGCTGCCACCGCCTTGGGCACAACCGAAGGCTATATGCCCGGGTTTGGCAATGATTTCGAAACCGAGGCCCTGCCAGGTGCCCTGCCGCAGGGCATGAACAGCCCGCAGAAATGCGACTATGGCCTGTATGGCGAACAGCTGTCAGGCACGGCCTTTACGGCACCTGCGCATCAGAACGAACGCACCTGGTGTTACCGCATCCGCCCGTCGGTGAAGCATTCGCATCGCTATGAAAAGATCGACGTGCCCTATTGGAAATCCGCGCCGAACGTGGACCCGGATGTCATTTCGCTGGGCCAGTATCGCTGGGATCCCGTGCCGACACAGGCCGGGTTGAACTGGGTCACCGGTATGCGCACCATGACCACGGCAGGGGATGTGAACACCCAGGTCGGCATGGCGACACATATCTATTTGGTCACCGAATCGATGGTCGATGATTACTTTTTCTCGGCGGACAGCGAGTTGCTGGTCGTGCCGCAAGAGGGGCGTCTGCGCTTTTACACCGAACTGGGTGTGATTGACGTCGAGCCCAAGGAAGTCGCCATCATCCCGCGCGGGTTGGTGTACCGGGTTGCGCTGCTGGATGGCCCCGCGCGCGGGTTCGTTTGCGAGAACTACGGCCAGAAATACGAGCTGCCGGGCCGTGGCCCGATTGGCGCCAACTGCATGGCCAACCCGCGCGATTTCAAATCGCCCGTTGCGGCGTTCGAGGATCGCGAAGTGCCCTCGACCGTGACGATCAAATGGTGCGGCCAATTCCACAAAACCGAAATCGGCCATTCGCCGTTGGATGTGGTCGCCTGGCACGGCAACTATGCGCCGGTGAAATACGACCTGCGCAATTACTGCCCGATTGGGGCGATCCTGTTTGACCACCCGGACCCGTCGATCTTTACGGTCCTGACCGCGCCATCGGGTCAGCCAGGCACGGCGAATATTGATTTCGTGCTGTTCCGCGAACGCTGGATGGTGATGGAAGACACCTTCCGCCCGCCGTGGTATCATAAGAACATCATGTCCGAACTGATGGGCAATATTTACGGTGAATATGACGCGAAACTGAACGGTTTTGCACCCGGAGGCGTTAGCCTGCACAACATGATGCTGCCGCACGGACCCGACAAGGAAGCGTTTGAAAAGGCGTCGAACGCCAATTTGGGCCCCGACAAGTTGGACAACACCATGTCCTTCATGTTCGAAACCCGTTTCCCGCAGCACCTGACCGCCTTTGCCGCAAATGAGGCGCCTTTGCAGGATGATTACATTGACTGTTGGGCCGACATCGAAAAGAAATTCGATGGCACCCCCGGCAAGAAATAGCCACCGTATCGGGAAAGGATACTGACGTGAGCTTGATGAAATCCTGGGTCGGCAGCGCGAATTCCGCCACGACCCCGTTTCCGCTGAACAACCTGCCCTATGGCGTGTTTTCAACCGCTGAAATCGACCGCCACTGTGGCGTGGCGATCGGTGACATGATCCTGGACGTGACGGCGTTGGAAGACGCCGGCGTCATCGAAGTCGATGAGATCCCGGTGTTCGACCTGCCGATGTGGAACGAATTCATGGACATGGGGGCCGAGGTCTGGTCCGCCTTCCGCAGTTCATTGCAGGATCAGCTGGGCGCCGATGCGGCTGCGGACACCCAGAGCACTCTGCAACCCTATCTGGTCGCGCAGACCGATGCCCAGATGCACATGCCGTTTGCGGTCGCGGAATACACCGATTTCTATGCGGGCAAGAACCACGCTGTGAATGTGGGCACCATGTTCCGGGGCGCGGAAAACGCACTGCCGCCGAACTGGCTGCATATCCCGATTGGGTACAATGGCCGTGCGTCGTCCGTCGTCGTGTCGGGCAGTGATGTGCGCCGCCCCTGGGGGCAGCTGAAAGCACCGGACGCGGACATGCCCTCCTTTAACCCGTGCAAGCGGTTCGATCTGGAACTGGAGATGGGCGCCATCGTTGGCCAGCCGTCCGAAGGTCCGATCACGGTCGGCGAGGCAGACGCGAATATCTTTGGGTATGTCCTGCTGAACGACTGGTCCGCACGCGATATCCAGGCTTGGGAATACCAGCCGCTGGGGCCGTTCCAGGCCAAGGCAACCGCGACGACCATTTCGCCCTGGATCGTGCCCGCCGCCGCGCTGGAGCCGTTCCGCACCCCCACGCCAGAGCGTGAAAAGGATCTGCTGCCGTACCTGGCCGAACCAAAACCTGGCCTGTTCGACATCGACCTGGAGGTCACCCTGGCCCCCGAGGGCAAGGCGGAAACCACCATTGCGAAGACGAACTATGCGCAGATGTATTATTCTGCGGCACAACAGTTGGCGCACCATACGACGTCAGGCTGCGGCATGAATGTGGGTGATCTGTTGGGATCGGGCACCATTTCCGGCCCGACGAAATCCGAGCGCGGATCGCTTCTGGAACTCAGCTGGGGTGGCAAGGAGCCCCTGACGCTGGACAGTGGCGAAACCCGCACCTTCCTTGAGGATGGCGATACGCTGTCCCTGAAGGGGACCGCCAAGGGCAACGGTTTCCAGGTTGGGTTTGGTGACTGCACGGGCACGATCCTGCCTGCGCTTGACGACCCTTATAGGCGTTGATTATGGAGCGCTGGATATCACCCGCCGCTTTGCCAGTTGAGGATAGCCTCGCTGGGCACAAGCAGCATGATGACGTTCAGCGCCAGACCATCGCGGATCAGCCATGTGGTAAAGACTTCGAACCCCACAATGATCGCGATACTGACCCAGATCGGCAGGCGCAGCGCCAACCAGAAGCCCACGAACATCGCCGCAATGTCGGCCGCCGAGTTGATCACTGCATCGCCCCAATATTCGCCGCTGACGGTGAATTCGCGGTAACGGTTGATCACAGCTTCGGTGTTTTCGCCAACTTCCCAGGCGCATTCAACAAGGGTTGCAATCAGCAGCCGCCAGCCCAGACCAATGCGGCGCAAAACCAACCAGGTCGCGCCATAAAACAGGAAACCGTGGATCAGGTGGCTGGGCGAATACCAGTCAAACAGATGTTGCGAGCCCTGGCCGCTGTCATCTCCGGAATACCAGATGCGGATGTCACCACAGGGGCAGATCACATTGCGCCCCATCATCCACAGGATGACCAACGTGGCGGCAAAAACGAAAAACGTGGCCCAATAGGGCAAATAACGACGATCAAACATGCGGGGATGGAAACATACAGCCCCGCCCATGTCTAGGAAGGAAACACCATGGCCAAGGCTTTTGCATCGCAAGGCGACATGACCGAAAAGAAAATCACCTTTGATGAGGTGGGCGATGGCGTCTATGCCTTTACCGCCGAGGGCGACCCGAATTCGGGCGTGATCATTGGCGACGACAGCGTGATGATCGTCGAAGCGCAGGCCACCCCGCGCCTGGCCAACAAGGTGATCGAATGCGTGCGCTCTGTGACCGACAAGCCGATTTCCCACGTGGTTCTGACCCACTATCACGCCGTGCGCGTGCTGGGGGCGTCGGCCTATGGCGCAAGCCAGGTCATCATGGGCGATGCCGCCCGCGCCATGGTTGTCGAACGTGGGCAGGAAGACTGGGACAGCGAATTCCAGCGTTTCCCGCGCCTGTTCGAAGGCCACGAAAGCATCCCCGGCCTGACCTTTCCAACCACCACGTTTTCCGACGACATGACCGTGTATCTGGGCAACCGTCGCGTTGACCTGATGCACCTGGGCCGCGCCCACACGGCAGGCGATATCGTCATCCATGTGCCTGACCAGAACGTCATGTTCACCGGCGACATCGTCGAATACCACTCGGCCTGTTATTGCGGCGACGGGCATTTCGGCGACTGGGGCAGCACGTTGGACAATATCGCCTCCTTTGACGTGGACGCCATTGCGCCGGGTCGTGGCGACGCCTTGATCGGCAAAGACATGGTCCAAGCGGCCATCGAAAACACCCGCGATTTCGTCGAAAGCACCTATTTCCCGGCGGCCAAGGTGGCGGCGCGCGGCGGCTCTCTGAAAGAAGCCTGGGACGCAGTGCGCGAATCCTGTGACCCCAAGTTCGCCGACTATGCGATCTATGAGCACTGCCTGCCCTTCAACGTCGCACGCGCCTATGACGAAGCCCGCGGCATCGACACGCCCCGCATCTGGACCGCCCAACGCGACCTGGACATGTGGGCGGCGCTGCAAGGCTGACCAGCCACGCATGACTCAGATCAAACGGCGGGGACCATGGCTGTGCCATCATGCCCCCGCCGCACCCCGCCTGAGGAGAACCCAATGAACAAGATTTTCGAAGTTCCGATGTATGCGTACAGCCGCAGCCCGGATCAGGACAGCGAAACGCCCATCCGTCGCCCCGTTGTTGTGATCGGTGCCGGCCCGATTGGTCTGGGGGCCGCGATTGATCTGGCGCAACAGGATGTGCCGGTTGTCGTATTGGATGACAATGACAAGGTCTCGTTCGGGTCGCGCGCCGTATGTTGCGCCAAGCGCCCGCTGGAAATCCTGGATCGTCTGGGCTGTGGCCAGCCGATGGTCGACAAAGGTGTCGAATGGAGCGTCGGCAAGGTCTTCTTTGATGAACGCAAGATTTTTGAATTCGACCTGCTGCCCGAGGACGGTCACGAGCGCCCCGCCTTTATCAACCTGCAACAGTATTACTTCGAAGAATACCTGGTGAACCGGGTCACCGAACTGCAAGCCGAAGGTAAGCAGATCGAAATCCGTGGCAAGAACAAGGTCTCGGCCATTGGCGCCCATGACAACCACGCCACGCTGGAAATCGACACGCCCGAGGGGCCTTATAACCTCGAGGCCGAATGGCTGATCGCCTGTGACGGCGCCAGGTCGCCCACCCGTCAAATGATGGGGCTGGATTTCGTCGGTCGCGTGTTCGAAGACAACTTCCTGATTGCCGATGTGATCATGGAGGCGGATTTCCCCACCGAACGGTGGTTCTGGTTTGATCCCCCCTTCAACAAGGGTCAATCGGCGCTGTTGCACAAACAGCCCGACAATGTTTGGCGCATCGACCTGCAACTGGGCTGGGACATCGACAAGGAAGAAGAAAAGAAACCCGAAAACGTCATTCCGCGCCTCAAAGCCATGCTGGGCGAAAACGTGGAATTCGAACTGGAATGGGTCTCGATTTACACGTTCCAGTGCCGCCGGATGGAAAAATTCCGCCACGGTCGTGTGTTGTTTGCTGGCGACAGCGCCCACCAGGTATCGCCTTTTGGCGCGCGCGGGGCGAACTCGGGCTTGCAAGACACAGACAATCTGGCCTGGAAGCTGAAACTGGTGATAGATGGCAAAGCCCCCGAGGCCCTGTTGGACAGCTACAGCCAGGAACGCGTGCACGGGGCAGAGGAAAACATCCTGAACTCGTCGCGCTCGACCGACTTTATCACGCCAAAATCGGACATGTCCCGGATCTTGCGTGACGCGGTGCTGGACCTTGCCGAAACGCACGACTTTGCCCGCCCGCTGGTCAATGCCGGCCGCCTGTCGGTGCCCTGCACCTATGACGGCTCTGCCCTGAACATGGCCGACGCCTTGGATGGACCCGAGCGCACACGCCCCGGATCGCCCTGTCCTGACGTGAAACTTGGCGACGATTTCCTGTTGCGCCAGCTGGGGGGGGAATTCACCCTGCTGACCATCGACGCGGACGCGCCGGACCTGATCGAAGAGGACGGCATCGAAGTCACCCGCTTGGCCCTGTCAGCCAAGGAAGACACCACCGGCGCCCTCAAAGCCCGATATCTGGGCGATGAACCCTCGGCGGTCTATCTGATCCGCCCCGACCAACACGTCGCGGCCCGCCGTCCGTCGTTTGACGAAAACCTGTTCCGCGCCGCAATCCGCCGCGCCACTGGCAAGGAGTAATCCACATGTCCGATCTGAACCTTCAGCCGAACATTCCCGGCGCCGATGACTTCTATGCGGGCCTGCTTGCAGCCCATGACGGGTTGTCAAAAGAAGACAGCGACGCGCTGAACGCCCGCCTTTTGCTGGTATTGGCCAACCATATCGGTGACCGCGCCGTCTTGGACAACGCGATCGCCGTTGCCAAAGCTACAGCCTGATCCAGGCACCTGAAACAAGCAAAACGCCGCCCTTGGGCGGCGTTTTTCATTGTGGAAACAGCGTTGGATCAGCTGGGATCAGCCGTTGTGCGCAGATACGGCAACTTGATGTCCACATCACCGAACTTCGCTTTTGCCTCATCATCCGACAAGGCCATAGACACAATCACGTCCTGCCCCTTCACCCAGTTGGCAGGCGTTGCAATCGCCGTCCCAAAGGTCGCCTGCAACCCGTCAAGCGCACGCAGCACTTCGGCAAAGTTGCGTCCCACCGACATCGGATAGGTCATGATCAACTGTACCTTCTTGTCCGGTGAAATGATGAATACCGACCGCACGCTGGCGCTGTCCGCCGCCGTACGTCCATCGGGCAGGTACGCTTCGGCGGGTAACATATCAAAAGCCTTGGATACGGCCAAATCTTCGTCCGCAATGATCGGGAACCCGGCCTTCGCACCGGCGAAACCTTCGATGTCGGCTTTCCAGCCCACATGCTCTTCGGCGCTGTCGACAGACAGGCCAATCACCTTGGTGCCACGTGCAGCCCACTCATCCGCCAACTGCGCCACGGCCCCGAATTCGGTCGTGCAGACAGGCGTATAATCCTTGGGGTGCGAAAAAAGAATCGCCCAACTGTCGCCAATCCAGTCATGAAAGGTAATCTCACCCTGGTCAGTCATCGCGGTGAAGTTCGGCACCACATCATTGATTCTCAGTCCCATATCGGTCTCCTGTTCAAGTTTCGCTTACGCAATAAGTACGAACGATTGGTCCGATGTGAAGACCTGTAATTGGATATTTTCGTGCTTTCAAAGATTTGATCAAATCATTGCGGCACGACTTGCACGCGCCCAAATCCAGTGACACAGTGGCACCAACCCGGAACCGGAGAGAAGCATGATCGAGAAACGCGACTTTTATATCAATGGTCAGTGGGTTGCCCCATCGGCCCCCAATGACATGACCGTCATCAACCCATCGACCGAAGACCCCTGCGCGGTGATCTCGCTGGGCGGACAGGCCGACACGGACGCGGCCGTGGCCGCCGCCAAGGCCGCCTTTCCGGCCTGGTCCACCACGCCCAAGGCCGACCGTCTGGCCCTGATCGAAAAGCTGGCCGAGGTTTACACCAAACGCGCCGATGACCTGGCCGAAGCGATGAGCCTGGAAATGGGCGCGCCCATCGACATGGCCCGCCAAAGCCAGGTGGGTGCAGGCAGCTGGCACATTGCCAACTTCATCAAGGCCTTCAAGGATTTTGAATTCGACCAGATGCTGGGGGACCACGCCCCGAACGACCGTCTGCTGTATGAACCCATCGGCGTCTGCGCCATGATCACACCGTGGAACTGGCCGATGAACCAGGTCACGCTGAAATGCGTCGCGGCGATGGCAGCGGGCTGCACCATGGTGCTGAAACCGTCCGAAATTGCGCCGCTGTCGTCGATTGTCTGGTCCGAAATCGTGGACGAGGCCGGCTTCCCGCCCGGTGTTTACAACATGGTGAACGGCGACGGCATTGGTGTCGGCACACAGCTGTCGACCCACCCGGACGTGGACATGGTCAGCTTCACGGGTTCGACTCGCGCGGGCATCGCCATTTCCAAAGCCGCCGCGGACACGCTGAAACGCGTGGCGTTGGAACTGGGTGGCAAGGGCGCGAACATCATCTTTGATGACGCTGACGACAAGGCTGTGAAACGCGGCGTGCTGCACATGATGAACAACACCGGCCAGTCCTGCAACGCGCCGTCCCGCATGTTGGTGCAACGCGGTGTCTATGACCAGGCCGTCGAAATTGCCCGCGAAACGGCAGAGAAAATTTCTGTCGGGTCCGCACAGGACAACGGTCGCCACATCGGCCCCGTTGTCAGTGAATTGCAGTGGGGCAAGATCCAGGATCTGATCCAGCAAGGCATCGACGAAGGTGCCCGTCTGGTCGCAGGCGGTACAGGTCGTCCCGATGGGTTGAACAAGGGCTATTTCGTCAAACCGACGGTGTTTGCCGATGTGAACAACCAGATGACCATCGCACGCGAAGAAATCTTTGGTCCGGTTCTGTCGATGATCCCGTTCGACACCGAAGAAGAAGCAGTCGAGATCGCCAATGACACGGTCTATGGATTGACCAATTACATCCAGACCCAGGACGGTGCCAAAGCCAACCGCGTGGGCCGTCAGATGCGGTCCGGTATGGTCGAAATGAACGGCCAGGGCCGGGGCGCCGGGGCACCGTTCGGCGGCTATAAACAGTCCGGCAACGGGCGCGAAGGCGGCGTGATGGGGATCGAAGATTTCCTGGAAGTCAAAGCCATCTCGGGCTGGTCGAACGACTGACCGCTTTGATATTTGAAAGACCGAAGCGGCCCGCCTCATGCGCGGGCCGTTTGTTTTGAAACCCTCAGTATCGGATGCGGGATCAGGCGCGTTTGACCAAGACTGAGCCCACCGAATATCCCGCGCCAAAGGAACAGATCACGCCCAGATCACCGGGCGACAGGTCCTTGGAATACTTGTCGAATGCGATGATCGACCCGGCTGAGGACGTGTTTGCATATTCCTGCAAAATATTGGGCTGCTCGCCCGGCTCGGGCACCCGCCCCAGCACCTTTTTGCCGATAAAATCGTTCATCGCCTTGTTGGCCTGGTGCAGCCAAAGGCGCTTCAGTTCATTCGCCGCGACCCCCTCTTCTTCAATATGGCCCAGGATGTGTTTTGACACGATCGGCAGAACCTCTTTGAAGACCTTGCGCCCGTTTTGCATGAACTGCATGTCGCGGCGATCCGGCAGCGCACCCGCGTCTTCGCGCGAGCGGCGCAGGAAGCCCATGTTGTTTCGAATATTGTTGGAAAATTGGGTCAGGCACCGGGTCGAGACGATTTCGAAATGGTCGCCATGGGCATCTTCTTTGCGTTCAATCAGCGTCGCCGTGGCGACGTCGCCAAAGATGAAATGACAGTCCCGGTCGCGCCATTCCAGGTGGCCCGAACAAATTTCGGGGTTCACCACCAAGGCGCGCGTGACAGATCCCGACCGGACCATGTCTGATGCGGCCTGTATGCCGAAGGTCGCCGAGGAACAGGCAACATTCATGTCAAACCCGAAGCCTCCCGCGCCCAGCGCCTGTTGGATTTCCACCGCAATGGCAGGATAGGCCCGTTCGTGGTTTGACGCCGCACAGATGATCAGGTCAACCTCGGACGCCTCGCGCCCCGCCGCTGCCAGCGCCTTTTGGCAGGCATCCACGGCCATTTCCGTCATGATCCCGGGCTCATCATCCGATCGCTGCCGCAGTGTCGGGAACATGCGGTCCGGGTCCAGGACGCCCGTCTTGTCCATCACGTACCGCCGTTCGATCCCTGAGGCCTGAAAGATGAAATCCTCCGAGGAATGCCCCATTGGCGCCATCTCTCCGGCAGCTATCGCATCCGCGTTCTGGGCGTTCTGCTTGTCGGCATAGGCGTTGAAAGCGACGACAAGTTCGGCGTTGGTGATCACCTGATCGGGGGTATAGACACCGGTGCCGGAAATGACGGGTTGGAACATGAAAAATAGCCTCCTGAAGCGTTGCTCCACTACATCAGGAAGGGGGGCGAGAGGCAAGGTTTCGGGGCTGGATGACGCTGGGGCAAGGTCATCTGCCCGCTCAGAACGGGCATTTCGCCTTGAAAGTCAGGCCCTTTCCGCCGTCCGGATGACGCAGGCGCAGGCTTTCGGCGTGCAGCATCAGGCGCGGGGCGTTCAGGGCCTCGCCGGTCGCATAGAAGGGATCACCCAGGATCGGATGGCCGATTTCCAGCATGTGCACCCGCAACTGGTGGCTGCGCCCGGTCTGGGGAAACAGCCGCATGCGGGTGGCGTGATCTTCGTATTTCACGACCTTCCAGTCCGTTACCGCAGCCTTGCCAGTTTCATGGTTCACATGCTGTTTCGGGCGGTTCGGCCAGTCGACGATCAGCGGCAAATCAACCGTGCCCTCGCGCGGTTCAACCCGCCCGAATACGCGCGCAACATAGACCTTTTTCACCTGCCGTTTTTCAAATTGCAGCCCCAGGTGACGTTGCGCGTGCGGCGTCATGGCAAAGACCATCACGCCCGATGTGTCGCGGTCCAGACGATGCACCAGCAAGGCGTCGGGAAACACGGCCTGAATGCGGGCAATCAGGCAATCGGCAAGATGTTCACCCCGCCCGGGCACCGACAACAGGCCCGACGGCTTGTTCACCAACAAAAGTTCGTGATCCTGGTGGATGATCTCCAGTGGCGTGTCCGGGGGCGTATAGGGATCCATGCGGGGTCGATAGCCGGGGGGGGCTGTTCGGGCAAGCGCGAACTTGCCACACCGCGTTTCTGCTTGCCGACAGTTGTGCACTTGGGCAGGTTCGACACATGCCCCTGAGCGCACTCGATCTTCAAAGGTTTACCGACACCGGCCGGCTGTGGTTGCGCAATGTCCTGCCCGCTGACGCGTTGGAGCGCTAGGGCGGTGCCCTGGCATCAGGATCGGATCATTGCGGTTGCTCGGAAAACACAGGTCCCCGGTTTTCACAACTGGTCACACCGGGCAGGGGTCTGGCATTGCGAACCACCCGGCGAGGAGTTGCAGCGCATGCTGACGTTGCACCAATCCCGCACCTTCCAACGGGACGTGGCGCGGCGGGTGTTGCGGGTGGATTACGCCACCGGTGGCCTACCGGGCGGACTGCGGTGGCAAATGAAGACCTGACGTCAAGCTTGCCGGATCGTTGCCCCCCTCACTTTACTTCCAACCGAGGAGGTTGCCATGCACCCGACCATCGCCCGTTTCCAAGATGCCGTTGCCCAGAAAAGCGAAGCCATTCTGCATGACGTTCTGGCCGAGAACGTGACATTCAGCCCGCCAACCTATTGGGCCACTTGGACCGGTCACGCGCCCGTGGCCGCCGTCCTGGGCCACGTGATCGAAGCATTCAGCGTTTTCCAATACCGCCGCATTCTGGGCGAAGGTAAGGATTGGGCGCTGGAGTTTCAGTGCAAGGTTGGCGATCTCGACACCGTCGGGGTCGATCTGATCACGCTGGACGACGATGGGTTGATTGAGGTCTTCGAGGTGGTCATGCGGCCCTATAAAACCGTTGGCGCCTTGCGCGATGCGATGAACGCCCGGGTGATGACCGATGTGCGGTTCCTGAAATTCAGGAACGCGTTGGGCTAGGCCGCTTGCGCACCTGGTGCAGCATCGACCACGTGTAAACAACCAGCGCGGCCCAGATCATTGGAAAGGCGATCATGCGGGCGCGCCCGAAGGGTTCGTCAAAAACAAAAACGCCGATCAGAAAGATCATGGTGGGTGCGATGTATTGCAGGATGCCAATCGTCGACAGGCGCAACAGTTTGGCGCCATTGGCATAAACGATCAGGGGCACGGCGGTGACAACACCGCAACCGATCAAAAGCCAGGTATCAGGCAATGAGGCCGTAAAGTGGCTTTGCCCCGTGGCGCTGAGCCAGAGGAGATAGCCAAGCGCCGGGATCAGCAGGATCAGGACCTCGAGCATGAACCCCTGGTTTGGGCCAATCGGCAGGGATTTCTTGAAAAACGCATACAGCCCGAAGGTCACGGTCAGAGACAGGCCCGCCCAGGGTACGGTCCCCGCATCAACGGTCAGAACAACGACAGCAATCGCCGCCAGGGCGATCGCGACCAGTTGCGCGCGGCTCAGGCGTTCGCCCAACAAAACCGCGCCCAGAAAGATCGAAAACAGCGGATTGATGTAATATCCAAGTGCGGCGTCCAGCGTGCGCCCGGTCGAGATTGCCCAGACGTAAATGCCCCAGTTCACCGAAATGAGCCCTGCGGTCAGGGCCCCCATCGCCATGGTGCGGGGTGAGGTCAGAGCGGTCGCAATATCCCGTGTGCGCCCCAGCAGGATCAACAAAAGCCCCGCCACGGGCACGGACCAGACGATGCGGTGTGCCACCACTTCGATCGGCGGAATATGGGACAGCATTTTCAGATACAGCGGCAGGAAGCCCCACAGCACATAGGCCGTGATCGCAAAGGCAAATCCCCGCGGACTATCCGAATTGTCGGGTGTTTCAGGTGCGCGCGTCATAGGGGCCTTTATGACAGGTCCAACAGCCTGAACCAGCGAAACGTCACCCTGTTGCAACAAAAATACCGCTCCGAATTTTCGCCTGGAATATCCGAGCGCTATGCCGCGTCAGCCATCTGCACGGCGCAGGAACGGCGTGGGCGGCTCATCACCCACGTCCTGGCGGGTTGCATACATGGCACCATCAGCGATGGCGAACAATTCATCCAGGCTGGGATAGCTGTCCGGCCCCGCCGTCGCGATGCCAAAGCTGGCAGATAACCGATCACAGTTCAGGTGCATAAAGCCCTGGGCCAAGTTCTGACAGAAGATCTGCGCGCCGTCGGCATCCACTTTTGGCAACAGTACACAGAACTCATCCCCGCCATATCGCGCGGCGATTTCTGGGCCGGACAGGCAGTCTGCAATGCTCTGCCCGACGCAAGTCAGAACGCGGTCCCCTTCTTGATGGCCTATCGCATCATTCACATGTTTGAACCCGTCCAGATCCAAGAAAACAAGGGACACCACCCCGCCGCGCTGCTGTGTAGCCGCCAATTCATCCGTTGCACGTGCCCAGAAATGGCGCCGGTTGCAAAGCCCGGTCAGGTCATCGGTTTGCGCCAACCGTTCGATTTCCCGCGTCCGGTCCAACACTTTCTGTTCCAGAGATTCCGAATATTTGATGACCTCATCACGCGCCAACTCCACTTCGCTGACCAGGCCCTGAATATAGGTGTCGAACACCAGTTGCAGGTCAAACAGCATCAGCTTTGACAGGGCCTCGCAGGCTGGATCATATCCATACCCTTCGCTCAGAACAGCTTCGATATGCGTCTCCAATCGGTGCATCGACGAGACATACATTTTTGGCGGCACCCCGATCCGGGCATGTACCTTGCCGATACGCAGACGCGAATTCACATAGTCGGCGCCATAATTGCCCCCGAACAGCGATGTGATATATCCCCGCATCGCCCCTTTCAGCCGGCCCAGCGTGTCACTATCGCCAATGATGTTCTGGATCTGCGGTATCTCCGTCTGTTGCAGATAGAAATCTTCGACAATGGCATCGACGCTTTCGCGCGCCGCCGCTTCGAAACCACACAGATGGGTTTCCAGGGCTGGCGTCAGACCCAGAAGGCTTTTGCGCAGCGCGATATCGGCATCGTTGATACGCAGATGTTCCGCCAGCGTTTGGCTGGTTCGGTTAGTGGGTGTCGAGGTCATGTTCGCCCCCCAGGCAAGCAGGAATAGCACGCAAGGGGCGCTCCCCTCAGTCCCCCGAGAGTATTGGTGGCGCGTTAAAAACCTCTTACCCAGCGCAAAGTCACGCCTTGGCGCGTTCCCCTTTTGGGTCATACATCGGTTTCAGCGACGCGTCGGCTTTTACCCGCGTGCCCGCGATGTCAATTTCATAGCTTGAGGCCAGGACATCCGCGACGCTTTCGCCCTTGCATGGCACGTATCCCAGCCCCATCGCCCCGCCCAGGTGGTGACCATAACTGCCCGAAGACAGGTATCCGACAATCGCGCCATCGCGCAGGATTGGTTCATTGTGATACAGCAACGGCTCTGGGTCCGTCAGTTTGAATTGCACCATACGCCTTTCCAGGCCAGCGTCCTTTTTCGCCAACACCGCGTCGCGCCCGATGAAATCTGGTTTGGCGGTTTTGACGGCAAAGCCCAGACCGGCCTCGAGCACATGGTCTTCGGCGGTGATGTCATGGCCAAAGTGGCGAAACCCCTTTTCGATCCGACAACTGTCCATCATGTGCAGGCCGCACAGTTTCAGCCCCATGTCCTGACCCGCATCATACAGGGTTTCAAACACATGCCCGGCCATGTCGCTTGATGCATAAATTTCCCAGCCCAGTTCACCCACATAGGTCACACGGTGGGCGCGAGCCAGGCCCATGCCCAATTCGATCTCTTGCGCGGTGCCAAAGGGGTTGGTGGCGTTGGTGAAGTCGTTCGGGCTGACTTTCTCCAGCAATGTGCGCGCATTTGGCCCCATGATGGCCAGCACGCCTTCGCCCGCCGTGACATCGGTGAACACGACACGGAAATCGCCAATATGGCGTTGCATCCAAGTCTGATCGGCCAGCCGCGTGGTGGAGGGTGTCACGACCAGATACACGGTTTCAGACAGGCGGGTGACAGTCACGTCTGCTTCAATCCCGCCACGCGAATTCAGGAACTGGGTATAGACGATCTTGCCAGTCGCAACCGTATAATCACCACCACCGACATAGTTCATGAAGGCCTCGGCGTCCGGGCCTTCGACGCGGATTTTGCCAAAGGACGACATGTCATACATGCCGACGCTTTCACGCACCGCCATGTGTTCGCGGGCGCAGTTTTCAAACCAGTTCTGGCGCCCCCAACTGTATTGATATTCACGCGCCTGACCGTCGTCGGCAAACCAGTTGGCGCGCTCCCAACCAGCCAGTTCCCCCATCACGGCACCCTGATCCAACAGCTGTTGGTGGAACGGCGTGCGCCGCACCCCGCGCGCAGTGGCCTTTTGGCGATAAGGATAGTGGTCGGCGTACAGCAGACCCAATGTTTCCTTGGACCGTTCGAACAGGTACTTTTTGTTGCCCTGGAACGGCTGCATCCGGCTGATGTCCACATCCCCCAGGTCGAACGGCTTTTCACCTGTATCCATCCATTGCGCCAAGGCCATGCCCGCGCCCCCGGCGGATTGAATGCCGATCGAATTGAACCCGGCGGCGACCCAGACATTGTCCATCTCAGGGGCCAGGCCCAGGTGATAGGCGTCATCGGGCGTAAAGCTTTCGGGCCCGTTGAAGAAGGTGTGAATCCCCGCCTTGGCCAGGGCCGGCATACGCTGCACGGCCTTTTCCAGAATCGGCTCAAAGTGGTCGAAATCCTCCTGAAGCTGGTCGAATTCAAAGTCTTCGGGGATACCATCCATCGCCCAGGGTTTGCTGTTCGGTTCAAACGCCCCCAACAGGAATTTGCCCGCATCTTCCTTGTAATAAGCAAATTCATCCGGCACCCGGAGGACCGGCAGTTGGGTCAGGCCCTTGATGGTTTCGGTGACAATATAGAAATGTTCGCAGGCGTGCAGCGGCACATTGGTGCCCGCCATCCGCCCGACGTCACGCCCCCACATACCTGCGCAGTTCACAACATGGTCGCATTCGATATGGCCGGTTTCGGACCCGTCATCCGAGGCCCAGTTCACGCCAGTCACCTTGCGCGCGCCTTTGGCAATATCGGTAACCTTGATGCGTTCCTTGACGACAGCACCCCGTTGGCGGGCACCCTTGGCCAACGCCAGCGCGATGTTGGCCGGGTCGCCCTGCCCATCCAGCGGCAGATAGACCGCGCCTTTCACGCCGTCCAGATTGACATGCGGGTACAGCTCACGCACGCGATCGTTCGAGACCTCCTCGACCTCGACCCCGTAAGCGCGCGCCATGGCGGCCTGACGATAGATCTCTTCCTTGCGCTCTTCGGTCAGGGCAACGGTGATCGATCCACAGCGTTTGAACCCGGTGGCCACGCCAGTTTCTTCCTCAAGCGTGCCGTACAGCTCCTGCGAATACTTGGCCAGTTTGGTCATGTTCGCGGTGGCACGCAGTTGGGCGATCAGACCGGCGGCGTGCCAGGTGGTGCCCGACGTCAGCTGTTTGCGTTCCAGAAGAACCACGTCAGACCAACCCAATTTGGTCAGGTGATAGGCCACGGAACAGCCAATGACGCCGCCGCCAATGATGACAACGCGGGCTTTGCTGGGAAGGGTCATGATGATCTCTCCGATCGCATCTTGATTACCTCAAGAACGCTGGTGTGGAAATCCTGAAGGAACAGGTTTCCCCAGAGCTTGAGGTAGGGGTTGAAGGGCGTCTGAACGCTGTAGCGTGTTTCAAGTCTGAGACGCGTTTGGCCGTTGGCCGTGGGGGTCAATTCATACGACCCCCCGGTCAGGTTCAATTCGCGCGAGTTAGGCGAAATATGCGGATCAAACCCGGCTAGGGTGACCTGTTCATTAAAGACAAACAGCCATGTTAGGGTCTGATTTTCGACGCGGGCCGTGATCTGTTCCTGAAATCGCACGCCCTTGGTCCAACGCAATTGGCGCAGGTTGCCGTCCACGACGGCGTCCAACGGTTGCGGGGCATGCAGCAGCGTGTGGGACAGGGTGGGAACGCGTTCCCCGGCAGTGATTTCTGCGATCTCGACCGTATGCTGCCAGACGGTTTCGGGGCTGGCGTTGATGAGGATGTCCGTCACCTCTTGGGTGTCCAGCCTGGGGAAATCCACCTCAAGCCCCAGCATCGGCACCACCAGCGGCAGGACCAAAAGCGACACGCGCAGGGTGGTCTTGTTCATCTTGCGCCCGATGGTTGCCATGGCCCAGCGGGCAAGGCGCACTCCAAGCCATTGCAGCGGCAGGAAAATGGGCACGGCCATGGCGATGCAAATGATGGTTTCAACTGCGGTAATCAACAGGACCACCGACAGGACCAGAGTGATCAACACACTGGTTCCCCAGATACCTGCCACCCGCTTTGTCACGGATGGATCCGCCAGGGCCTGGGTGGCCAGCCCGATGGCAACGGGAAACAGGATGATCGCACCAATTGCAACACTGGCCTGGCTGAACAGGGTGCCGAAAAACAGCAACGCATAGGCCAGCGCGGCATAGGCAAAGACCACTGAAACCGCGATGATCCGGGGTGTGCGGGGTGTCGCCCGGCGCAGGATCGTCATCCCAGATCTCCGGTGATCACATGGCCCTGCGCCAGCAAGTGATCGGCCAGGTGTTTGATATGCGCTGGCCTGACTTCGCAACAGCCACCCAGGATCGTAGCCCCCATATCGACCCAGCCCTGGGCGAATTCCGTGTATCGCTCGGGCGTCACATCGCTGCGGGCCTGAAGCCCTTCAACCGTGCCGCCAATCTTCAGCGCATCAATGCCGGTAAAGGCATTGGCATAGGCGCCAAACGGCAGGCCCGTTGCGGCAAGCGCTGGCAGGTGTTTGCTGACCACTTCGGGGGTCGAACAATTCAACCCGATGGCAGTGGGTGCGGCGACCTTCAGCGCCACCAGCGCGTCAGACAGGCGTTCACCCGAACGCAGACGAGCGGTGCCGTCATCCATCAAGCTCATCGAGACATAGGTCGCAAGGCCCGTTTCCAGCCCGGCCTGGGTTGCGGCGGTCAGTTCGGAAATCGAGCTGAGCGTTTCGCCCAGCATCACGTCCGCACCGGCCGCCTGTTCCTGTGCAATCTGGCGATAGGCAGGCAGCAGGTCATCATGGCTGCGCGACATATCAGGGATGTATGACCCGTGCAGCGGCGGCAAGCAGGCGGCGATTTTCACATCCACCCCGGTGGCGTCACGGGCGCGTTCCACCAGCAGCTGGGCTTGGGCGTAAAGCGCGTGGAACATATCGCCCTCGCCTTCGCGTTCCAGACGTTCGGGGGTGGTCGAATAGGTGTTCAGCGTGATCAGACGGGCCCCGGCGCGGATGTATTCCTCGTGTACCGTTTGAACCAGATCAGGGTCCTCCATCATCACCTTGGCGGACCACAGAGGATGGGCGGGCATCGTCGAACGGTGGATCAGTTCCTGCCCGGTACCACCGTCCTTCAGAGTAATCTTCATCGCGTGATCCTTTCGATGGGGAAACCGTGCCACGGCTAAGCCTGCTCAACCTTGCGAAAACGTCAAATCTGTTGGTTTTTCCGACCCCGGATTTGTTGCGGCGTGGTGCCGAACATGGCCTTGATCGGGCCAGACAAGCCGCCCAGAAAACCGCAGGCGATACCGATTTCCTGGATCGACAGCGAGGTGTTCAAAAGCAGAGTGTTGGCTTTGTTCAGGCGCAACGCACGATCGAATTGGTGTGGCGCAGTCGCGAATTCGATCATGCAACAAAATGCCTGCACCCGCCATGAATTTTGAGGTCGGCACATGATGGTTCAAAAGCGCCAGCATCAGACCGACCGTCTCGCCCATGCCCGCACAGGTCAGGATCACACCATCTTCGACCGCCAGCGCGAATTTGGGATCAATGGTCACACGGCCTTCGCCCAGGATGGCCGAGTTTTCCAGTGGGTCGTGTGGGCGCTGTCGGGTGCGGTTTCGCCGATACGGCGTAATGCGGCCTCGGCCAACAGCACGACCTTGGCGCCGCGGTGCGTGTATCGACGCACGATGTCCTGCACCGACAGGCCAGGTGCCGCAGGGCTAGAATTGGCAATCACCACCAGGTAGTCGACCTCCGGCTTGTCGGGCACGGGGGCGGTCTCAACCTCGAGTGCAGCACGACAAGGGACACGCCCACCGTGGCGGCTGAGGTATCGAAACGCAAAGCGATCCGACGGGGTCACCCGGTTCATGATGCGCAAGGTGTCGACCACCCCCGCCGGTTCCGTCAGCACGAAGCCATCGCTGACAAGGATGTCAAAGCGGATCGTGTCCGTCTGGGTGGATGCGTGATGCAAGGGTTGGCTCATCAGGGTGCCTTTGGTACGTGGGTATCAGGCCCGGATACGGTCGTTTTCCGGGTCCCACAGCGGTTGATCTTCCTGAACCACCGCCTTGCATTTCTGGCCATAGATTTCGACCTCAAGCTTGGTGCCCGGCGTGGCCATATCCGCGCGCACCATGCCCAGCGCAATCGACGCATTGACCCGATACCCCCAGCCCCCTGAGGTCGTTTCACCGACGATTTCATCGCCTGACCAAATGCAGGACATATAGGGCGCATCAGCGTCGCCTGCGTCTACGACAAGGGTGACGAACCGCTTCTTCACACCCTGCTGTTTCTCGGCTAGGATCGCCGCCTTGCCCGGGAAGTCCTGGGGTTTGTCCAGTTTGACAAAACGCTCCAGCCCGCCTTCGAGCAGCGAATAGTCTGTCGACAGGTCGCCCTTCCAGGCACGATAGCCTTTTTCCAAACGCAGCGCGTTCAGCGCCCACATGCCGAAGGGCTTGGCGCCCGCCGCTGTCACTGCATCATAGATCGCGGGCATATGGTCGTTCAGCGCATGGATCTCCCAACCCAATTCCCCGGCAAAGGACACGCGGATCAGATAGGCGGGTTGGCCGGCAACCGTCGCCGCCTGATGAGTCAGCCAACCGGTGGACAGGTCGGCATCCGTCAGCCCCGCCATCAGGTCGCGCGATTTCGGGCCGGTCACGATCAACGTGTCACGGGTGGTGGTCACGTCCTCGACCGTCACAGGGGCGGGCATCGCGCCCATCAGGATATCACGGTCATGCCATTGCGCCGTGGCGGCGGTGATCATCAGGAATTCATCGTCCCCCATGCGAATACAGGACATTTCCGTCAGGATGCGCCCCTGGGCGTTGGCGATATAGACCAGGTTCATGCGGCCCACCTTCGGCAAGCCACCGGTGACCAGCCCGCGCAGCGTTTCCGCAGCCCCTTCGCCCTTGACCATGAAGCGCGAGAAACCGGGCAGGTCCAGCACGCCGACGCCATCACGCACCGCTTCGCATTCTTCTTTGACGCGGTGCTGCCAGGGGCCTGATCGGTTCCAGGTATGCGTTGCTTCAAGCGAGGTATCATCGCCATCTTTGGCGTACCAGTTGGCCCGCTCCCAGCCGTTATACACCCCCATGACGCCGCCATTGGCGATCACACGGTCATGCACCGGTGACAGTTTCTGGTCCCGCCCGGCAGGCCATTCGTGATGCGGGAAATGCATGGCGTATTCGTTGCCATAGGTCTCCATTCCCTTGGCGACGCAGTAATCGTGGTCGGTGTAATCGGTATAGCGGCGCGGATCGACCGCCCACATGTCCCATTCGGTGCTGCCGTCGACGATCCATTCGGCCATGCATTTGCCAGCCCCGCCGCCCTGGGCAATCCCAAAGGTAAACACGCAAGCCTCGAACGCGTTTTTCACGCCGGGCATCGGGCCCATCAGGGGCAGGCCATCAGGCGCATAGGGGATCGGCCCGTTGATCACGCTGCTAACACCTGAAGTCGCCATCAGTGGTACGCGCTCCATCGCGTCGGTGACAATGTCTTCGATCCGGTCAAGATCATCCTGCCACAGCTGAAAGCTGAAATCGTCAGGCATCGGGTCGCTGACATCGGTCCAGTGGGCGCGACAGCTGGGTTCATATGGGCCAAGATTATAGCCGCCCTTTTCCTGACGCAGGTAATAAGACACGTCCACATCGCGGATCAGCGGCAGTTTCTTGCCGTTTTCCTTGGTCCAGGTTTCGACTTCGGGGATCTGTTCGGTCAGCAGATACTGGTGGCTCATCACCATCATCGGCACGGTGCGCCCGCCATAAGGTTTGAACCATTCACCGACGCGCTGGGCGTAATATCCGGCGGCGTTCACCACGATATCACAGGCGATATCGCCTTTGCCGGTGTGCACGGTCCAGGTGTCATCATCATGCTGGGTCACGCCAGTGGCCGGGCAGAAGCGGATGATCCTTTGCCCCATATCGCGCGCACCCTTGGCCAGGGCCTGGGTCAGCTGCGCGGGGTCAATGTCGCCATCCGACGGATCAAACAGAACGCCAACAAGATCGTGGATTTCCAGGAAGGGATATTGCGCCTTAGCTTCCTCCGGGGTCCAGATTTCCATCTCGATGCCCTGATACCGACCCATCGAACAGGCACGTTCGAATTCCTGCATCCGTTCTGCTGTGTGGGCCAGACGGATCGACCCGGTCTGGTGATAGGTCATCGGGTAATCGACCTCATCCTCCAGACGGGCATAAAGCTCGGTCGAATACCGCTGCATGTTCATGATCGACCAGCTGGTCGAGAAGGTCGGCACGTTGCCCGCTGCGTGCCAGGTCGACCCGGCAGTCAGTTCGTTCTTTTCCAGCAAAACACAGTCGGTCCAGCCCTTCAGGCCAAGGTGGTACAGGGTCGATGCGCCAACAACGCCGCCACCGATGACGACCACGCGGGCCTTGGTGGGAAAATCGGACATGGTTGCCTCCTTTATTGGTCGTGCTGCGGTACATCGCCCGCAATGTCATAATAGTCGCCCTTGTCCGCGACAAAGATGTGCTTTTCGAGCGTCATACCGGTCGGATTGTCCACCGCGCCCAGCGCAAAGCTGATCGTGTCTTCACCCGTGCCTTGCCAGAACAGGAAAGATCCACAACGCGGACAAAACCCACGTCGCGCCGTGTCAGACGCCGCAAACCAACGCACATCACCGGTGATGGTCAAAGCGTCCTGCGCCACGAAAGCCGAAGACCAGATGCCGCCAGATTGGCGGCGACACTGGCTGCAATGACACATCGACACGCCTTGCGGCATTGCCGAGGTTTCAAACGTGATGGCGCCGCACAGGCAATGCCCTTTCATCTCAAACCTTTCAATACACAGGCGGGGCGATCACCCAGATCGCAACGGCCGGCTCATCATGGGGGTTGGCCCACTGATAGGGTTCATGTTTGATGCGAAAGCTGTCACCAGGCCCGACAGAAAAGCTGCGCCCGCCGATCACCAAATCCAACCTGCCCGCCACCATGTACCCAACTTCCTGCGTTGGGCGATTGGCAGGTTTTTGCATGGCGGACTGCGGCGCAAAGGTCGAATGTACCATTTCGAAATCATCGGTCAAGTCAGGGGACAACAACTCCTCGACCAGACCTTCCGCGCCCGACCCCATGGGGCGACGCGATCCGGCCCGCACGACATACCCCTGCTCCTCAGCCGGAGCGCTTGAATGGGCGAACAACAGCGACATCGGAACGCCCAGCACCTGGGCAATTTCGCGCAGATCAGAAATCGACGGCTCGGACATATCGCGTTCCACCTGCGACAGCCAACCGACCGACCGGTTCAACGTCTCGGCCAAATCCGTCAACGTCAGCCCGCGCCCCTTGCGCAACGCCCGCAGATCGGCACCCAGGCTTTTGCTCTGGTTCGGATCGCTGTGCAGCACCGGTCTCTCCTTGATGAAATCATCCGTGAAAATTTCACGTATTTTTTCATCGTGGGGCATAGAATTGATTCGTAGCAAGTGATTTCTGACATGGCGGGACCCACCCGGTGGCTTTTTCAGACACCGGGGTGGGCGGGCGGGCGGTGTCTGGAAAAGCCACGCCGCGTCAGCGGCACAGCTGGCTAGCCGCTAAAAACGTCCGCCAGAATTCCCGTCAGCGCATTTGCATCCCCCTGCGTGAACGCATTCGGTTGGTTGCTGTCGATGTCCAGCACCCCCAACAGAACCCCCGTCTTGTTCCACACCGGCAGAACGATTTCCGACCGGGTCGATGATGCACAGGCAATATGGCCCGGAAAGGCGTCAACATCGGCGACCAGCTGAACCTCACCGGTTCGGGCCGCCGCGCCACAAACCCCGCATGAAAACGGGATTTGCAGGCAGCCGTGGCCGCCCTGATATGGCCCAATCTTCAACAGATCAGGTGCAACCACGCGGTAAAACCCGGTCCAATCAAACCGGTCATCCGCGTGGTGCAATTCACAAGCGACGGTGGCCATCAAGGCGACAGTATCGTCCTCGCCTTCAGTCAGCGACCGGATCGCGGCCGCCAATGATGCATAGTCCACCGGTGCCCCCATCAGGCCAGCTCGATCGCGATAGCCGTGCCTTCGCCGCCACCGATACAGATCGCCGCCACACCGCGTTTCAGTCCGCGTTTTTCCAGCGCGTTCAACAGTGTAACCATGATGCGTGTACCAGAGGCACCAATTGGGTGGCCCAACGCGCAGGCCCCGCCGTTCACGTTCACGATGTCGCGTGACAGGCCCATTTCATGCATGAACGCCATAGGGACGACGGCAAAGGCCTCGTTTACTTCCCACAGGTCGACATCGTCCTTGCTCCAGCCGATGTTTTCCAACAGCTTTTGCGCGGCGGGCACAGGGGCGGTTGTAAACAGGCCGGGCGCCTGAGCGTGGCTTGCGTGACCCAGAATGCGGGCGCGAATGGTCAGGCCTTTCGCCTTTGCGGCATCTTCGGATGCAATCACCAGCGCCGCCGCACCATCGGAAATCGACGACGAATTGGCGGGCGTCACCGTGCCATCTTTGCGGAATGCGGGCTTCAGCGTCGGGATTTTCTCAGGCCGGGCATTGCCGGGCTGTTCGTCTTCACCCACCACGGTGTCACCCCGGCGCGAGGTCACGGTGACGGCGGCGATTTCACCTTCGAATGCCCCGGATACCTGCGCCGCCAATGCGTTGGACAGAGATTTCAGCGCATATTCATCCTGCGCCTCGCGGGTGAACTGAAAGCTCTCGGCGCAGTCTTCGGCAAAGGTGCCCATCAGGCGGCCCTTGTCATACGCGTCCTCCAACCCGTCCAGGAACATGTGGTCCAAAACGGCACCATGGCCGATCCGGGCCCCGGACCGCATTTGCGGCAAAATATACGGCGCTTCGGTCATGCTCTCCATGCCGCCGGCGACCATGACATCGGTGCCGCCCAGCGCGACTTGATCAAAGGCGATCATCGCGGTTTTCATCCCCGATCCGCACATTTTGTTCAGCGTGGTGGCGGGCACCTCTTCGCCCAGACCAGCGGCAAAACCGGCCTGACGGGCGGGCGCCTGACCCTGCCCGGCGGGCAGCACGCAGCCCATCAAAAGCTCCTGAACATCAGTGGCTTGTGCACCTGCATTTTGCAATGCCGCCTTAATGGCCACGCCCCCCAGATGGGACGCTGTGACGCCCGAAAAAGCACCCTGAAAGCCCGCCATCGGCGTTCTTGCCGCCCCTGCAATCACCACGTTCTTCATTTTATCCTCCAAATTTTCGAAATTCCTGCTCACGCTTACTGAATGGTAACGATCCGCGTCTAGCCTCAATCGCAATAAACCCCGCGTGAAGGAGAAGACCGTTGCAGCTCGACTTTCAGGATACAAATGATATCCGCATCATCACCGTTGGTGAAAACCGCATTGATGCAGCCATTGCCATCTCGTTCAAGGATCGCATGCGCGAGCTGTGCGAAGATGGACCGGATCGCATCATTCTGGACGTGGCGCGGGTCGATTTCATCGACAGCTCAGGTCTGGGCGCAGTTGTGGCTGCCATGAAACAGACCGGAAATGGCAAATCCCTGGAACTTGCCGGGCTCAGCCCTACGGTGAAGAAAGTCTTCCAACTGACGCGCATGGATTCGGTCTTTACCATCCACAGCAGCGCGGCCGCCGTCTTGGATGGCGGGCTGGCCAATGCGCGCTGAGCGACTGATCTTCATGGGGCACGCACGTGACCTGCACCAAGGGGGACCCTTGCCCATGACCCAAAGGCTGCACATGGTTTTCCCTGGAAACCAAATGGCGGTGCGCAAAGCCCTGAAAGATTCAATGCAGGGGCTTTCCCATCTGGAATTGACCCAGGATGAAAAATCGACAGTCGAAATGGTCCTGGCCGAAGTTCTGAACAACGTCGTGGAACATGCCTATCAAGACCGCGATATCGGTGTGATCGAACTGGACGTATTGCGCGTGGGCGATGAACTCCAGGTGCAGGTGCTGGACGATGGCCTTCCCATGCCGAATGGGGAATTACCGTGCGGTCAAATGCACGATCTGGACGCCTGTGGCGTCCAAGACCTGCCCGAGGGTGGATTTGGCTGGTTCCTGATCCGCGAAATGACTCACGAGTTGTGCTATCAACGGGATGGAACCCGCAACCGGCTGAGCTTTCGGGTCGCTTTGGGGGATAACTGCCGCCCGAACTGAACCAGGCGGTAGCAAGACGACAAGCGTGCGCCACAAGACGCACGCTTTTTGCATTTCCAGGACCTGTTCGATCAGACAAAATGCCCCAAAATTGCCCCATTGAGTCCCAAGACCGGCCAGAATGCAGGGCGATAACGTAAGGGTAGCTGCATAGCTTCCCTCGACGCCGCGTTGAACAGCCCCCACCCAGTGCGCGGCGTCGAGGTTTCATTCCCCACATGCTTGCATCTGACGCCCATGGCCCTAGGGTCGTGGTCCAGACAACGGTCAGGCAACATGGGGCTTTCCGACATGCGCGATTTTCACTTTCCGGGCCGGTCGCCCGTGATGGCTACCAATGGCATCTGCGCTACGTCGCATCCTTTGGCCGCGCGGACGGCTGTGCGCATGTTGGAAGACGGCGGAAACGCCGTGGATGCCGCAATTGCCGCGGCCGCAGTCCTGGGGCTGGCTGAACCCCAGATGACCGGGCTGGGCGGCGATTGTTTCGTGCTGCTGAAGCCCGCAGGTGAACAGCGCATCGTCGCGTTGAACGGATCAGGTCGTGCGCCAAAGGCCTTGAATGCCGACGCCCTGCGCGCCGAAGGGCACGCGGCCATGCCAATTCGTGACGTCCGATCCGTCACCATTCCCGGCGCGGTCGATGCGTTTTGCCGGTTGCACGCGGATTGGGGCAGCATGGACCTGGCGGAAATCCTGTCCCCTGCCATTCGTTATGCCAAAGACGGCATTCCCGTCGCGCCACGGGTGGCGTTTGACTGGCAAGTCGCGGCCCGTGACGCACATCTGAGCGGTCGGGCCAAGGATTTTTATCTGTGCCACGGCGATCACGCCTATCACCAGGGCCACCTGTTCACCGCCCCCGGCCAGGCCGACGTGTTGAAACGCATCGCCCGCGAAGGGCGCGCCGGGTTCTACGAAGGCCCAGTCGCCGAAGACATGGTCGCCAGCCTGCGCGCCATGGGCGGCACGCACACACTTGAGGATTTCGCGGCTACGGCTTGTGACTATACCACTCCCGTCGCGGGCACCTACAAAGGCACTGATCTGGTGGAACATCCGCCCAACGGCCAAGGCGCAACGGCAATCCTGATGAACAACATCATCGCGCAGTTCGACCTGTCAGACCCTTGGTCCGCACAGCGCGCCCATATCGAAGCCGAGGCGACCAAACTGGCCTATGACGCCCGCAACCGGTTCATCGCCGATGCGGATCACACCACCCGACTGGCGCACATGTTGGCCCCGGAAACCGCGACCAAACTGGCCGCGCTGATAGATCCAAAACGCGCCATGACCACGCCCGCCGCCGTGACGGAAAGCGTGCACAAGGACACAGTTTATCTGACGGTGGTGGATCGCGATCAGATGGCCGTCAGCATGATCTATTCAATCTATCACAGCTTTGGCAGCGGGCTGGCCTCGGACAAATATGGGCTGTTGTTCCAAAATCGAGGCGCTGGCTTCACCTTGGAACAGGGCCACCCGAACGAAGCTGGTGGCGGCAAACGCCCGATGCACACGATCATTCCGGGCATGCTGATGCGGAACGACAAGGTCATTATGCCATTTGGCGTGATGGGCGGCGCGTATCAGCCCTGTGGTCACTCGCGTTTTGTCACCAATATGATTGACCACGGGCTGGACGCACAGGCCGCATTAGATGCGCCGCGGTGTTTCAGCGACGCTGGTGAAATGAAGATTGAGCGGGGTTATTCAGATGCCGTACGCAACCAGTTGTCCGAAATGGGCCATAACGTCGTGGTGCCCGAGGGGCCTTTGGGCGGCGGTCAGGCAATCCGAATCGACTGGGACCAAGGCGTGCTGATCGGTGCGTCGGATGCGCGCAAAGACGGCTGCGCGGTGGGGTACTGAGCCCCCCGTTCAAGCCAGGTCAGTTTAACTGGAAGTGCAGCGGGTATTGCCCGTCTTCGAAATCACCGAACAGATCGGGCAGGTCCGGGTGGCTAACCGGTTCGCCGGAATAATCAGCAACCAGGTTCTGTTCCGACACATAGGCCACATAGTAGCTTTGGTCATTTTCAGCCAGCAGGTGATAGAAAGGCTGGTCCTTTTTCGGACGGCTTTCTTCGGGAATGGCTTCATACCAATCGTCGGTGTTCGAAAACATCGCATCCACGTCAAACACAACACCCCGAAAGGGATGCTTGCGGTGACGGACAACTTGTCCGAGATGGTATTTCGCACGTGTTCTTAACATGGTATTTCAGCCCTCGTTCTTGTTAATACTGCGTTCAACAAGGGCTTGTCCATGTGGCCAAGCCCCTTTTCTAGGAAACAGACTGTGAACCTTGTCCTGACAGTGCTTGAGATCGTCGCGCCCGTATTTCTACTGGCAGGCGTTGGATTTACCTGGGTGAAACTGGGATTTGAATACCGAATCGAATTCATTACACGCTTGGCGATGACTCTTTCCGTGCCTGCGTTGATCTTTACGGCTTTGATGAAAACCGAGATCGAGCCGCATGCCCTGACCACGCTGACACTGGCGTCTCTGGTCGCTTATGGCGGCGTCACACTGGCAACTTTCATTTTGATTCGCCTTGGACGGCTTGAGGCGCGCACCTACCTTGCACCGCTCATTTTCGGCAATACCGGTAACCTGGGCCTGCCTCTGGCGCTGTTTGCCTTTGGCGAAGAGGGACTGGGGTTTGCTGTCGTGGTTTTTGCCGTCATGGGCATCCTATCGTTCACCTTTGGGGTGTGGCTGGTGTCCGGCGGCGGATCCATCCTGAAGGTTCTGAAAGAACCGTTGGTTGGCGCGACTTTGCTGGGCGCTCTGTTTCTGTGGCAGGGCTGGGAAACACCCCGATTTCTGACCAATACACTGGATCTGATCGGTCAATTGGCCATCCCTATGATGCTGTTGACGTTGGGTGTCGCCATGGCACGGCTGCACCCTGCGCGGTTGGGGCGGGCTGTGTGGTTGGCCGCCGCCAAGGTGGCGATCTGCATGGCCATCGGCTGGGGCGTGGGCACCTGGTTCGCTTTGCCCCCCATCGCATTTGCCGTTCTGGTGGTCCAGATCACGACCCCGGTGGCGGTCACATCCTATATGCTGGCCGAAAAGTACGGCGCCGATGCAGATGCTGTTGCCGGGCTTGTCGTCGTGTCGACATTGATGTCTGTGGGCACTATACCACTCACTCTTGCGCTTGTGATCTAAGGGCCATTTCAACCGGCGCAAAGCTGGGGTATGCTGTGGCAAAAGAAAAGCGAGGGGCAAATGAGCAGACTTCTTCGCGCGTGTATCGTGATCTTGTTGGTGGCGTCCTGCAGTGGCGGGGATAATCGTGCACCGCGCAATCTGGATAATGCGTGCAGCATCGTGAAACAGCGGCCGAATTACCTGTCGGCAATGAAACGCACGGCCCGGAAATGGGGCGTGCCTGTGCATGTCCAGATGGCGGTGATTTACCAGGAAAGCAAATTCATCGGCAACAATCGCACGCCGATTCAATACATCGTTGGCGTGGTGCCGATGGGGCGTCAAAGCAGCGCTTATGGCTATGCCCAGGCGCTGGACGCAACCTGGAAGGAATACCAGCGCGCCGAAGGTGGCCGCGGTGCCAAACGCGATGACATTCGTGACGCAACCGATTTCATGGGCTGGTATATGTCCCAGAGCAATGAAGAGCTTGGCATTCCCCTGACAGATGCGCGCAATCAATATCTGGCCTATCACGACGGGCGGTCAGGATATCGGCGTGGCACCTATCGGTCCAAGTCCTGGCTGGTCAGAATTGCAGATCAAACAGCGGTGCGGGCGGAAACCTATCGCACACAACTGGCAAGCTGTTCGCAGCGGTAAGGCTTAACCGCCGCGTTTCTGGGCCTCGATCGTGATGTTGAACATCGCGCTGCCAAAACTGACGGTTTTGTCCATCTCGCCCAAGATCACCGTGGTCTGTTCACCGGCATTGTCGGTGATCACCCATTGGCGCAGCTCAACCGGACTTGCGGTAAAAAACAGCTCGATCGTGCCGTATTCCGGGTGATCTGGATCCTGCGCCTGCACCGTGGTCGAGGTGCCGTCATACGTATGACCAACAACCATTTGCGCACGGGCAAGGTCGATGTTCTTGGCCAGGATCAGGTTCAGAGGTGTGCGTTTCAGCGGGTATTGCGTGGGCCCCGTATTGGACTTTCCATCAAAGATCGCAACCTGCTGACCGCCGGCAATCACCAGGGCTTCGACCGGCGGGTTGTATTCGAACCGTGCCCGCCCAGGGCGTTTGATGAAAATCGTGCCCGCTGAAATCGTGCCATCGTTGTTGATCTGCGTGAATTCCGCCTGCGCGGATTTCAACCCATTCAGATAACGCGACAATTGCGTCAGCGACAGCTGGTCAGCCGCGACGGGAAGGGCGGAAAAGGCCAGCGCGGCGGCGGCCAAGGTCACTCGAAACATCTTCATGTCTTTCATGTAGTCGCTGGCGCGCCGCTTGGCACCCCCTTGCGCCTCACAAGGCAGAGAGTCGCCGATCATTGCCTAGTGTTGCTCCGGCACCAGGATCTCGCGTTTGCCGACGTGGTTTGAGGCGGACACCAGACCTTCGTCCTCCATCTGCTCAACCAAACGGGCGGCCTTATTGTATCCAATGGCCAGTTTGCGCTGAATATACGAGGTCGAACATTTGCGATCCTGGATGACAATCGCCACCGCCTGATCATACAACGCATCTTCGCCGGTGGTGTTGCCACCCAAGCCCAGCACCGCATCAATATCCGAGGATTTTTCGTCATCCGGACCGTCCACGACACCGCCGATATAATCGGGCGGGCCATGGGATTTCAGATAGGTGACGATTTCCTCGACCTCTTCGTCGCTGACAAACGGCCCGTGCACACGGGTGATGCGCGCGCCACCTGCCATGTACAACATGTCACCCATGCCCAGCAGCTGTTCGGCGCCCTGTTCACCCAGAATGGTGCGACTGTCGATTTTCGACGTGACCTGGAACGAAATCCGGGTCGGAAAGTTCGCCTTGATCGTCCCGGTGATCACGTCCACCGACGGGCGTTGCGTGGCCATAATCAGGTGGATACCCGACGCCCGCGCCATCTGCGCCAGACGCTGAATGCAGGCTTCAATCTCTTTGCCCGCAACCATCATCAGGTCGGCCATTTCATCGACAACAACGACGATATAGGGCAGCTTTTCGGGCGCAAACTCCTCGGTCTCAAAGATCGGCTCGCCAGTATCTTCGTCAAATCCGGTCTGCACCGTGCGCGAGAACATTTCGTTCTTGCCCAACGCATCGGCGACGCGGCCGTTATAGCCATCAATGTTGCGCACGCCCATTTTGGACATTTTGCGATAGCGTTCTTCCATCTCGCAGACGACCCATTTCAGGGCGACCACGGCCTTTTTCGGGTCGGTCACAACCGGCGACAACAGGTGCGGAATGCCGTCATAAACGGACAATTCCAGCATCTTGGGGTCGATCATGATCAGACGGCATTCTTCCGGTGTCAGCTTGTACAGCAGCGACAGGATCATGGTGTTGATGGCCACGGATTTACCGGACCCGGTGGTCCCCGCGATCAACAGGTGGGGCATTTTGGACAGGTTCGCGACGATGGGGTCGCCACCAATGTCCTTGCCCAGCGCCAGCGGCAGTTTCATGTTGCCATCGCCAAAATCACGCGCCGACAGGATTTCGCGCAGCACAACCTTTTCACGGTTCACATTGGGCAGTTCAATGCCAATCACGCTGCGCCCCGGAACGGTGGATACACGGGCAGACAGCGCCGACATCGACCGTGCGATATCGTCGGCCAGGCCGATCACGCGGCTGGCTTTCAGGCCCGGCGCGGGTTCCAGTTCGTACATGGTGACGACGGGACCAGGGCGCACCGAAACGATCTCGCCCTTGACACCATAGTCATCCAGAACGGCCTCCAACATGCGGGCATTTTCTTCCAGCGCATCATCGGACAGGTGGTGGCGCTCAACGGCCACCGGGTTGGTCAACAGGTTCAGCGGCGGCAATTCGTACTGCGCCGCGGCCTCGTCAAATTGCAACGACGGCTGCGCTTCGGCCTTGGCACGGGTCGATTGCGGCACCGGTTTCTTGGGCGTGTGCTGCACAACCTTTTTTGCTTCCGGCGCGGGGGCAGGTTTCGGGGCCGGGGTAAAGACACGGGGCTCCGGGGCGACAATGGGTTCCTCCTCGATCACCTCGGGTTCAGCTTCAGGCGCAGCATAGGCCATCGGGTCTTCCACCAGCGCCGGCTCGGACATATCGGCAAAGATATTCGGGTCTTCGACCGGCGGCTGCGTCGGAACCGACGTATTCAAGATCATCGGATTCGGGCCACGGCGACGGGTCACAGCAGGCTCAGCGCGGGCCGCCGTCAGGGTCGGAACCGCACGGGCGCGATGTTTCAGCGCCTGCGCAACCTTGGCCTTGATGCGATCTTCATCACCCGCGTCCTCAGGAATTTCACCCGCGAAAACAGGCGGTTCAACCAGTTCAGGTTCGGGCTGGCGCTTCTTCAAAGAAATGCGCCCCAATAGACCAGTGCGCGGTTCTTCCGGCGCGGCGTCGATCATGAAATCAGGCTCAGGCGCATAATGCGCTTGGCCGGCTTCAACCGGCGGCTCGGCCCGCAGCACGCGCGATGCCCTCAGCGGCGGCGGCGCAGAGAAGTCGTTCACCTCGCCATCATAGATAACCTGTTCGGCCATTTCGGCGCGCTCAGCGCGACGTTCGGCGGCACGATTGCGCAGCCCCTTCACACCAATGGCAGCCCCGGAAACACCGGCGACAGCCCCGACAGCCGCCCCCCGGGCCCCTTTGCCCAGAACGGTCATCAGGCCCGCATAGGCCAGAACGACGCCAGCCATCAGCACGCGGCCAAGGCGCGTCAGCTCGCTCCAGGTAAAGCCCAGAACGAAAGCCATGATCGCCAAGGCGCCAAAGCCGGACAGGACCGACATGACCTTCAGGCCAAAGGACGGATCAATCGGCAAAACACCCAGAACGGCGCCCAACACAGTGTCGCCCAGCAATCCACCCAGACCAAAGCTGTGGGTCCAATCGACACCCGGCACCAGGGTCGAGGCATAGATCGACACCAGAACGGCACCGACGGGGGCGAACACCAGACGTTGCACGGCACGTTCTTCGCCCCAATGACCCACCATGCGCACACCCCAGGCGACAAAGGCCAGGACCAGCGCCCAAGCACCAGCGCCCACGATGATGGCCAGCGGCGAGGCGATGATCGCGCCGAATTGGCCCAACATATTGCGGACCGGAGCGTCTGTCGCCGAGAACCAGCCCGGATCCTCAGGCGCATAGCTGCCCACGATCAACGCCACCAGCACGCCCAACAGGATCAGACCGACACCGACAAGTTCCTTGCCGCGTCGTTCGATCACCGCCTGGGTGGTTGCGTCAAAAATCGGATCACGTTGCCGAGCCTGGTACGCCATGTTTCACCTCGTCCTTAAAAGAGACAGTCGCGGATCTGGGTCAGACCGCGCTGCATTTCTTGTTTTGGGGCCACCATGGCGACCCGGATGTATGCTTTGCCGGGGTTTTTCCCGGCCACGTCCCGCGACAGATATGCGCCGGGCAAAACCCGCACGCCTGTTTCGGTCCACAATTTCAACGCCGCCTGTTCGCCATCTTCGACCGGCAGCCACAGGAAGAACCCCGCCTGGGGCGGCATGTATCCATCCAGCCCGGCAAACACCTGATCGGCGATCACGAATTTTTCCTGATACAGGGCACGGTTTTCTGCGACATGGACCTCGTCCGCCCAAACTTTTGCGGCGGCCATTTGCAACGGCAACGGCAACGGCGCGCCCGCATAGGCGCGCAACTGGCGGACACGGCGGATGGTTTCGGGGCCACCGGCCACCACGCCAGACCGCAGGCCAGGCAGGTTCGACCGTTTCGACAGCGAATTGAACAGGACCACGCGTTCGGGGTCCGCGCCACCCTCATGCGCCACGGTCAACGCACCTGTGGGTGCCACATCGCGATAGATTTCCGAATAGCATTCATCGGCAAAAATCCGGAAATCATACTTTTCCGCCAGCGCGATCAGATTGGCCCAATAATCGCGGTCGGCCACGGCACCCTGCGGGTTTGCCGGGCTGCACATATACGCAATTTCGGTGCGGTTCAGAATATCAGCAGGCAGGGACGCAAAGTCCGGCAAGTGGCCGGTTTGCGCTGTTGCGGGCACGAAAACCGCGTCGGCATTCACCGTCGCAGCGGCCACGGCATAGACCTGATAGAACGGGTTCGGGATCAGAATAACGGGCTTTTCACCACGATCCGTTTCCTCAGGGCACAGCGCAATGGCGGCATTGAACAGCCCCTCGCGGGTGCCATTCAGCGCCATGATCTGATCCGTCGGCACAGTCACGTCATAGCGCCGGGCGATCCAGGCTGACAGGCTCTCCAACAGCTCTGGCGCGCCATCATTGGGCGGGTATTTTCCGAACCCAGCGGCATTTTCTTGAATGATATCAGCAACCCAGGCCGGGAACGCGTGTTTTGGTTCACCGATCGTCATATGCACGATTTCGCCGCCGGGATCGTGATGATCCAGCAGACTCCGCAAACGCGGAAACGCATACTCTGGAAGGGCGGAAAACCGCTCTGGATAGGTCATGGGACCGTCTGTTACTGCCTCAGGGTTCGAAGTCATGTCGCTTCGATTACCCTGAGGATAGCCGCCCTTGGCGGCGGGGTCCAGAAAAAGCCAGCGAATTTCGGTGCTTGTGGCGGTGATCTGTGGCTTTTAGGCCAGAGCGGCCTCCATACCAACCCCAAGCCGCAGCAAGAATTCCTCGGAATTCGGTGGGGTCAAGACCATCAGACCACAGGATGGCAAGCCTGTCGGCAGGCTCAGCCCCGCGTTGGCCATCAGGTTGCCGACACGGGTGTTGCGCAGCGCCAGCAGGTTTTCGGTGATGTAATAGTCGTGGTCCGTGTTCAGGCGGTCGGCATTGGGCGGCATGATCGGTGACGTCGGCAGGATCACGGCGTCATATTCGGCCGTTGCCTCGTAAAACGCCGCTCGCAAATCCTCTAGCCGCTGCCACGCCCGCACGAAGTCAACGCCGCTGAACTGCGCCCCAGCACGGAACCGGCCCAGAATTTCAGGAAACATCAACTCGGGATGCGCTTCGATTTCCGTGCGCCATGTCGCATAGGCCTCGGTTGTGAACAGGATGGCGGACAGCGAAAGGGCATCATCCACCATGTCCAGATGTGCCCTGTCAATGACGGCACCCGCGTCCATCAGACGGCCAACGGCGCTGTCAAACCCGGCGCGGGGTTGGGCACGACAATCAGTCAGCCCATTCTCCAGCACCAACAGGCGGGTGCCCGCAAGGGTGGCGCCACGCAGGTCGGCGGGGGTGCCCCCCTCTAACGCGGCCAGCATAAGGGCGGCATCTTCGACCGTGCGGCACAGCGGGCCGACGGTGTCAAAGCTGGCGACCAGCGGCACGACGCCATCCGTGCTGACCCGGCCTGAGGTGGTCTTCAGCCCGACAAGGTCATTCCAGGCCGATGGGATACGCACCGATCCCCCCGTGTCCGACCCAATACCACAGGCGGCCAGGTTGAACGCCACAGAGGTCGCCGCCCCCGAAGATGACCCGCCCGGAACCGCGTCAGCGTCATTCACGCAGGGCGGTGTTTCGGTGATCGGGTTCAGTCCCAGGCCAGAGAAAGCCAGTTCGCTCATGTGGGTTTTGCCCAGACAAACCATGCCTTTTGCGGTGGCGTTGGCCAGCACTTCGGCATCCTCGCCCGGCACCCGGCCTTTCAACAGAGCGGTGCCGGCCTCGGTCGGGGAACCCGCACTGTCGAACAGGTCTTTCCAGCTGATCGGCACGCCGTCCAATGGTCCCAGCCGGTGGCCGGACTTGGCACGCGCAGACGCCGCTGTGGCCTCGGCCAGCGCGCGTTCTGCTGTGACACGGGCATAAATCCGATCCCGCAAAGGGTGCGCGTCGATGGCCGCCAAATAGGTGCGGGTCAGGTCGACCGGGTCGATATCCCCGGACGCAATCCCGCGCCCTAGGTCGCCCATGCTCATGCTCAACCATGTCCCGCTCATTGCACCCTCCGTTCGTGTTTGGCGCGACGGTAGCGGCAGGGCGGCGCATGGACAATCCCCTTCGCAGCGGTCAAAACAGGGACATGACACATGATGCAGATATCCTGATCGTTGGCGGCGGGTTGAATGGCCCGGCGCTTGCCTTGGCTTTGGGGGATGCGGGGTTCACCGTGACGGTGATCGACGCCTTGCCTGCGGGCGCCCGTGGCGAAGACGCATTTGACGGGCGCGGCTATGCGCTTGCGCTGGCGTCGCAGCGGTTGCTGAAAGCCATCGGCGTCTGGGACAAGGTCGCCGACCACGCCCAGGCGTTGCTGGACATTCGAATTTCCGATGGCCGTGCGGGCGAAGGCCCCGGCCCGTTCGTGTTGGAATTCGACCACGCCGAAATCGACGAAGGTCCAATGGGGTACATGGTCGAAGACCGGTTCCTGTCGCGCGCCTTGTTGGATGGCGTGATGGCGCACCCCAAGGTCACGCTGTTGGACGGCGAAACGGTTGTGGCGCAAGAGGTCGGCCCGGCCTCGGTCACCCTGACGCTGGGATCTGGCAAGCAGTTGACCGGTGCGATGATTGTCGGCTGTGACGGGCGCCGATCAGGCACCGCAGACCGCGCCGGGATCACGCGCTATGGGCATGACTATGGTCAAACGTCGCTGGTCTGCGCAATCAATCACGACCTGCCGCACAATGGCGTCGCACATCAGTTCTTCATGCCCCCGGGACCCTTGGCCATTCTGCCGCTGCCAGGCAATCAAAGCTCAATCGTCTGGACCGAAACGCATGACGACGCCGCGCGCATTCAAGCGCTGGATGATGAGGCATACCTTGAATTCCTGCGCCCCCGCTTTGGTGATTTCCTGGGCAATATTTCCCTGGCCGGCAAACGCTTTACCTATCCGCTGAACCTGACTGTCGCGAACGCCTTCGTTGCGGATCGCCTGGCGTTGGTGGGCGACGCGGCTCACGGGATGCATCCGATTGCGGGCCAAGGCCTGAACGCGGGGCTAAAGGACGTCGGCGCCTTGGCCGAGGTCCTGACGCTCGCGAAACGACGCGGCGAGGATTTTGGCCGTATTGACGTGCTGGAACGCTATCAGGAATGGCGTCGGTTCGACGTGGCCGCGATGGTGTCTGTGACCGAAGTTACCAATCGCCTGTTCTCCAACGACAACCCGATCCTGCGCGGCATGCGCGATATCGGGTTGGGCGTGGTGAACGCGATACCGGGGCTGCGGCGGGGCTTTATCCGTGAAGCCGCTGGATTAACTGGGGATTTGCCGAAACTCCTCCAAGGACGGCAAATCTAACCATTTCCTCTTGCCAAAAGTATCCTGGGGGAACGACATATCCGCCAGGATCTGTCGTGGGGGTAAAACCCCCATTCAAGCAATAGAGCGTGGCGAAGCCACTCCGTCATGAAACGCCTAACTATCCAGTTTGCGCGCCTCGTCGATCAGCATGACGGGAATGCCACCCCGGATCGGGAACGCCAGTTTGGCGGATTTCGACACCAGTTCCTGCGCCTCGGCGTCATAGGTCAGCGGACCCTGGGTCAACGGGCACACCAGCGCCTCGATCATCTTACGGTCAAATGCCTGTTCATTGCTCATTGCACCCGCTCCTCGCTTGTGCCGCCCCGAAGGGCGAATTCCATCAATGTCACCAAGGTTTCGCGCCGGATTTTCAGCGACGGGGCCTCAAGCAACGCCTGTTTGTCTTCGGGGTCAAACGGGCACAACATGGATAGCGAGTTGATCAACAGCTCGTCTTCCGCGCCCTTTAAACTGTCCCAATCCGTTTGCAGTTCAGCAATTTCGAAATAGCGCGACAGCAGGCCCAGAAACCCCTCGCGGTCCAACTCTGAATCGCGTTCTGCCTTGCCCAGATCACCGCCAAAGTCTGACCAGTCGACCTGCGCCTTGATATAGGGCGTGAACCCGTCGATCTGCGCACCCAGACGGAACCGGGTGATGCCCGTCAGGGTGACCATGTATCGGTTGTCTTCGGTTTCGGTAAACGAGGTGATCCGACCGGCGCAACCGATGTCATGCAAGGTCTCGCCTTTTGACCCGTCAAACGGTTGCACCATGCCGATCAACCGCCCGGTGGTCTTTAGCGCATCGTCGAACATCGCCAAGTAACGGGGCTCGAACACATGCAGGGGCAGACGCCCGCGCGGCAGGACCAGCGCCCCCGATAAGGGGAACACCGGAAGCGTATCGGGAAGGTCAGCGGCTGAGAACATGGATCAATCTTACCCCGCCGCTGCGATTATACCAAGATCATCGAGCCAAGCTTGCGACGCCCGTTCAGCGCAACAGGATCTTGCGGCTGAAGCGCTTCGAAAATGGTCAGCAGCTGGGCCTTGGCCGCGCCATCATTCCATTCCCGATCCCGGCGGAACAGTTCCAACAGCTCGTCCACTGCGCCCTGCGTGTCCTCGGCGGCATTCAACGCCACGGCCAGGTCGAACCGGGCTTGGTGATCATCGGCGTTTGCTTCAACTGCGGCCCGCAGCTCGGCCACGGGACCCGCATCGGCGGCCTGTTTGGCCAGCTCGATCTGGGCGTGCACCGCTTCCAACTCAGGGGCGTTTGAAACTTCGGCAGGGACGCCGTTCAGAACGGCCTCGGCCTGGTCGATATCTTCCAGCGCCAGTTGTGCACGGGCCAGACCGGCATAGGCGGCGGCCAGGGTCGTGTCGGCTTCGATGATCGCGGCAAAGGTCTGCGCGGCATCGGCTGCTTCACCGGCCTCCAGCATTTCTTCGGCGGCGGCGATGGCATCGGCCAGCCCTCCGTCGCCCCCTTCCTTGGACACACGGTCCACGAAAGCAGCGATTTCGGACGGCGGCACGGCGCCCTGAAAGCCATCAATCGGCTGACCATCGACAAAGGCATAGACGGTCGGGATCGACTGCACCCGCAGCTGCGCCGCGATCTGCTGATTTTCGTCAATGTTGATCTTGACCATGCGAACCTTGCCGCCAGCGGCCTCGACCGCCTGTTCCAGCGCCGGACCCAGTGTTTTGCATGGGCCGCACCAAGGTGCCCAGAAATCGACGATCACTGGCACCTCTTTCGAGGCCTCGACCACGTCCTGCATGAAGGTTGCTTCAGTGCTGTCTTTCACCAGCGGCGCATCGTCACCGTTTTGGGCATTCATCATTTCGAGCATGTTTGGCTCCCTATATCTGTTGCGATCTATATGACCGCTCGTGACCTCGTTTTAAAGGTCGAAACTGGCAAAGACCGGCGCGTGGTCGCTGGGTTTCTCCCAGCCGCGCGCGTCACGCAGCACGCGCGAGCCGTGGCCAGAGTTCGAAATATCCGGCGTCGCCCAGATGTGATCCAACCTGCGCCCCTTGTCTGCCGCTGCCCAATCCTTGGCACGATACGACCACCAGGAATACAACAGCCCTTCGGGGATATCCTGACGCGTGATATCGACCCATTTTCCCGCGTCCTGAACCTGGGCCAGGTGATCAACTTCGACTGGCGTGTGCGACACGATTTTCAACAGCTGTTTGTGGTTCCAGACGTCATCTTCACGTGGGGCAATGTTCAGATCACCAACCAAGATCGCCTTTTCGGGCGCGTTGGCATGGAACTGATCCCGCATATCGGTCAGGTAATCCAGCTTTTGGCCAAATTTCTCGTTCACCTCGCGGTCGGGTTTGTCACCCCCTGCGGGCACATAAAAATTGTGCACCGTCACGCCGTTTTCCAGCCGTCCCGCGATGTGGCGGGCGTGGCCCAGATCGGCGAAATCAAAGCTTTCGACCTCGACCATTGGAATGCGCGACAGGATCGCGACACCGTTATACCCCTTCTGACCACGCGCCACCATGTGGGTGTACCCAAGCGCCTGAAATCCCTCCAACGGGATCTTATCGACGGGGGATTTGCATTCCTGCAAGCACAGAACGTCCGGCGCTTCCTCCTCCAACAGCTTTAACACAATCGGTTCACGCAGGCGGACCGAGTTGATGTTCCAGGTGGCAAGGGTAAAGGACATTGGCGCGTCTCCTGTTGGTGTGGGCCGAAACTATGCGTCACGCGCGCGTGGCACAAGCGGTTGATGGGCAAGACTGGCAGAGCTAGGGTCAAGACAATCCACAACGGAATTTTTTCATGTCTCGCATTGGCACCTTTTTTACCCGTTTGCTTACCCCCCCATCAACGGTTGCACTCGAAGACGACTATCGCGCCTATACGACCGAATTCGATCATGTGCTGGCGGCGCAAGACCTTCCTCAGCTTCTTGGCCCAGCAACGTCCAAGATTGACGCGGCAGAGCAGGCATTCAAGGCGTCTTCGGCAGGTTGGTTGATGCTGGCCAATACCGAATGGGTCACGCATATGCAGGGGCAGGATCTAAGCGACATGGCCGTCACTATCTTGCTGGACCACTCCGGGTCCATGCGCGGCCAACGTATGGTGTTGGCACGTGCAATTTCCGCGGTCCTGGTCGACGGGTTGGGACGGCTAGGCGCACAGGTCGAAGTTCTGGGCTTCACCACCGCAAGCTGGAAGGGCGGATCATCCCGCCTGATGTGGCTGAACGATAGCAAGCCAACCAACCCGGGGCGACTGTGTGACCTTCTTCATGTGGTTTATCGCGAATTTTCTACCCCTGCGCCAGGCTTGGGACGCAACGCTCGATACATGTTCCATCCAGAATTGTTCAAAGAAAACATCGATGGCGAGGCCCTGCTATGGGCGACGGATCGCAATCAGGCCACCCCTGCGCAACGGCGGATCATTCTGGTGGTGTCCGACGGTGCGCCGGTTGATGACAGCACCTTACAGGCCA
>Ga0209345_10000652_pt1 | contig 44423 bp, 76 predicted proteins | sample Cruoilmetagenom7_FD_187294 | JGI IMG/M metagenome (GOLD analysis project Ga0209345, IMG submission 187294) | Oil polluted marine microbial communities from Coal Oil Point, Santa Barbara, California, USA - Sample 7 (SPAdes) (version 2) | ecosystem: Environmental > Aquatic > Marine > Oil seeps ...
TTTTACAAAAGAGTTTGTTAAAACTCAACTTTCAATTGAAAGGGCTCGTAGCTCAGGGGGAGAGCACCTCGTTGACATCGAGGGGGTCGGCAGTTCGATCCTGCCCGAGCCCACCATTCTAAGTACTTGAAAACACTCATATTATTTAATTCTGTAAATGCCAGTTTTAACAAATGGCTTTTTATTTGTCACGCAGTTGTCACGCATTGCCTTTTTGGACAAAATTTGTCTACTGCAATATTTCTGTATTTTAAGCATAAAAACTTCTATAGCTTCAATAGCTTGGCTTAAATATTTTGGGTCATAGATTGCATAATCATCAGTTGTGGTGCCTGTGCTATGTCCGAGCAATCCTGATACTTCCCATCTATCCACACGTTGCCTTCTTAACTCAGTGGCCACTACATGCCTGATAGACTTTCCAATAAATAATTCTGGAAGCTCTGCGCGTTCTCTGGTTGCTACAAATGCCTTTTTATTTGATTTAACTCTTTGGTCCTTGTAATTAATCAAATACTCGCAATCATTCCATTGTTTTAACCAAAATTTCAAAGTAGGGGACATAGGAACTATTGGCCTGTATTTTTTTGTTTGTTCGCGGCCTTGAGGATTTAGATCTATTAAATTATCTTCAAAGTTGATTTGATCAAGTGTTAAATCAAATACAGCATCACCACGACACGCAGTACACAATCTTATGATAATGTATCGAAACATTCTTTCAGTATCACATGCATCAATAAACTTTGCAATTTGCTTTGCAGTTGGTCTGAATTTAAATGGCTTGCCTTTGGGTAATGATTTTATAAAAGGAGCTGCTGCAATTTCACCGTATTTGTAAGCGCGATTTAATGCTGATCGGCCATCACATAAAATACGATTAATAGTTCCGTTTGCTTTTCCTTGTTTCTGTAGGTGTAGAATAAATTTATCAATTGATTTGTGATCAACTTTTGATAGTGTTGCATTGACAAAATAATCTGACCAATATTTTAGAGAGTATCTAATCACATCAGGGCGCTTAGTTTCAATCAATGCGTATTTCTGATAATACCGGATTAATAATTCATCCAGCATTATTTCACCTGTTGTATCTTCTATGATGCCATGATCAATGAAATGTTTGTTAATAATTAACTTTGCGGTTTGAAGATTTCCTGTGCCAGTAGATGCATAGTCGTTTCTTCTTTTTTCTTGGTTGTACCAGGTAATGTACCAGTTTTCTCTATTTTTTCTTTGGGAGAGCCAAAACTCTCCGACTGTGTATTTTTCCGACATTGCTTTATCCCCTTAAAATAATCTGTTATGTCACCTTCAGTAAATGAAATATAATGGCCGTCCTTGCGATAATTAATCTTTCGTGCCTGTCTCGTCCGTTTAAGCTTAGATAAAGCCTTATCTGATGGCAGAGCAGGGAAGATTAACTGACTTGCTTGCTGTTCTGTGTAAATTTTCATCATTCGCTTTGGTTGTCCTCATGTATATTGCCTACCACTTCATAAGGCTCTAAATCGGATATATCAATCGTTTTATTTTCAACGACCACATAAAATATTAAGTCGTATTTGACTTCAAATGATTTATCGTTATCTTCCAAATAAATCAGATCACCAGCAAAAACCCAGTTGCCAACATTGTCTTGCTGGCTAGACCTCATCTCAGTTACAAAGTGACGACCTGAAGTAGCTACGTGTTTAAAAAAATAATCAATTGGTTGGCCTTCATTGCGTGCATAGCAAATAAAGTTTTTTAAATCCCACATTCTGTATAGTTCTTTCATGATTTTTGCTCTTTTATTTCTGGCGGGTTTGGTAGAAAATAATTAGCTGCTTTTTTATAAATGTCTTTGATTGTTGTCCATGAGACTGGAACTTTATATGTATAGAATGTATCGCCTTTACATACTTCACAATCTTGTTCTTCCTCAATATCTGGCTCATATCCAGTAACATCACAGTGATTACATGACAATTCCATTTCTTCATAAAATTCTCCACTCAACAAATGCTTTGCACCATTCTCTGCAGTTAGCTCTGTTGGCATTTGGTTTTTCTTCAACTGCTCAATCTCTTGATTCTTGATTTTAATGATTTGATCTTTAATCATGAGCTTTGTTTTAAACTGCTCAATCTCGGCTTGTAGTTGTTCTAGTGCTTTTACCCCATTGTTAATGGCATCTTTTGACCATTGAGAAACAAGCATTTCGGCTTCAAAAATACATTTTAAATCTAATTTAACTTCTTCAATATCAATACTCATAACTCACCTAATTCATTAACAAGTTGCTTAATTGTTTTGCCTTCATCCCAGCGGTCATAATTTATATCGATTTGAGCTATGTATTCTTCTATTACACATTCAGAAAAAATATCAGAGGTAACGCCTTCATCTGCATATTGCATCATATCCAAATCACACAATAATCCCATACATTTAAGATGTGATTTAAATGTATAAACGTAATCATCAATCTTATTAGACTGGTTTTCGTAAATTTCGCCTTTTTCAATATCACATAAACATAAACCACATTGATGTATTTTATTTGCTTTTCTTTTTATAGTTCTTAAATTTTCCATTGTTTTATCCTACTTCTTCCAATTCTGAAAACATATACAGTAACGCCGTTTGCTTTATTTGGTATCTGAAATATTTATCGTTGCCTATCCAGTTTTCTCCCATTCTAAAAAGTTCGTTATTGCATTGTCTTTTGACTATAAGATCCTTATCTACAAGCGAACTAATAACTTCATTGATTTTGTTACGGCCCTTTAATCCAACCTGGTTAAATTGGGCGTTCTTAATAACAGCGTTTTTATTGCCACAGTCTACAGTCAATCGCTTGATTGTTGCCAGTGCTATTTTTTCTGATTTTAATAATTTCATAATTTAGTACTCGCTTTCGCCGTAGTTTGAAATACTCTCAACGTGCGCTTCACATTCTTCAATCCTATTTTTAAGTTGTTTGTTTTTTGCTTCGAGGTTGTCAATAATATCTAACAATTCTTGTATGCCATCGTTCTTAGCCACAATAATAGTTTCAATACGATTTAAATTATCTAATATTTCAGTAATTGTAATTTGTTTTCCATTCTCCAATATTGCTGCGCCATCTTGACAAACGCCTTCAGTATATTTTCTTCCACTCATAATCATTTTTCCTACAAACGTATAGCGTTTTTCCTATATTAATAAATTTGTCCATCTCTATAATGAACTTGTTGTCATTACCGACTATCGCAGTCCTTGGCTTTGGCAACTCATGATGTTAAGCCCTGTTGATTGCTGTTAATTGGGCTTTTTTTATGTCTTGAGATTTTCTTAAAAGCAGTTGATTGAAGTTTAGCAATAGCTCTAATAGTTGGCTTTAGTTCATCGGGTGCTTGTTTGTGCCCAGCTTTGTTTAAAAGGACGTGTTCTGATCGTGTAATCATTTCCAAGTTATCAAGTTCTACATTTAAACTATTTCCATCTTTGAAAATAAGTATGCATCCTTTTGGTATTTTGCCATTGGCTTGCTCCCAAATATGCCTGTGCTTTAATACAAATCGATTTGGGTAGCCCGTGTGTGGGTTAGTTTCATTAATTAAAACCTGCACGTAACCATCAACTGTTGTTCTTTCATAACCAATTGGTTTTGCGTTATGAGGAACGCTTCCTTTTTTGAAACTTGTTTTGTTCCACTTCATTAAACCCTTTGTACCTTTATTAAATGGCAATCTCCCTTTTTCAAATTGCCCAGTACGTCCGGTTCTCAATCCCATTCTCTTACATTTGGCGTTTATATTGGTATAGGATAAATTTCTTATAAATTTGGCATTGAATAACTTTGTGAGTTCTCGCCTTGGAGTTTTTTCATTTGCCTGCAAGAACTCTTGTTCAATAGTAGAATATTTGATTCTTTGACCTATCATGATTGATCTTCAACTTTAAATACTTGTGGTTGTTTATCTGGCTTTTCGTTGTAAACTTTTTGTGCTTCAAGTTGCAGCTTTGCACTGTTTATAATTTGAGTTGCAACTCCTGTCATTGCCTTGCTTTTATCAATTTCTTGTTTGACTTGTTTTTCTGTCAAATTTTCATTGGATAAATTTTTTATTTGTTTAAAAAGGTGATTGTTCAAAACGTCTAATGTGCTCATTTTATATCTCTGAAAGTTGCTGAATCAATTTTGCCGCTTGATTGTCCAGGTGTAAAAATTTTAAAGGTGGGACATGCTCAAACGGCGGCCATTTTTCTTTTTTTGGTTCTTTAGTTATTACTTGTGTACATTGCACTGGGGATGTTGGGCTACTATGTTTTGGACAGTTTATGTCCATATTTAAAAACGGCTTCCAATCTTGGTCCAAGTGTTCTGATTTTTTACATGTACAACTCATAATATTCTCTTTGTTATATGGTGCAAGGGTCAGGTTTAAGCCTGACAATGTGTTTACAGCTTACGACGCCTTTTAATACATTTGTTTATCCTGTCTCACTAAGTATGTACAACTTATTAACTTTGCTCATTTGGTGGAGCGGTTGCAAAATGCAAAATTTTCCACCCCGTATTTAAATCTGAAGACAAGCACCAGTAACATAAATTCCGCAATTAATAATAAAAGGGTGCTTGTCTTCAAAACTATCTCTCAATTGGTTCGTTGTGGCCTAGTCTTGCCCAATCGAGTTCTGATTGCTCCTGATCGCGCAACTGTTGTTTTTCTGCTGCACGGTCTTTGTCATAATCTTGTTTTGTTTTTATTTGGCCCTCTTTGTATCGGTGAGGAAAGCCGCTGTCTTTGTTTAACATTTGGTTAATCTCCTGTGGATCCTTCCTAGTATTTCTATTTGTTTGAGAGATAATTTATTGTTTTTACTGTTTGCTGTTTTGGTAACTGAATTAATAAAATCACGTTCCCAAGTGGTGAGCTTATCTGCTACTTGTTCTATTTCTTGGATACACTTTAATTGGGTATTTAGCTGCATTTTTTAGCCTTTATTTTTGTTATTGGTGTCATTAGGTCGCTAATACGAATATTGGCGTATTTGATGGCTTTACCTTTGATGGTTGCTGTTTGGGTTTCTGGGTTTAAAACAATCACACTATCGCCCCATAAGCCATGATTACGCACATAGTAAAAGCTAGGCCAAATATAAAATCTATTGCAGCTTGTTTAAGCTGGGCAATGAATGGAAAGTCTGTTTTGTAGTTTGCTTGTTTCATGCTGCTTTCTCGCTTGTTTGGTTTATGAGGTTTATTAGTTCATCTGTTTTTAATTTGAAGTGTTTAATTGCTAGTTCAAAGCAATTGCGTAGTTGTTCTTCAAGGTAATCTACGGCGTTTAATAGTTTGGGTTGGTCTTGTGAATCAAGCTCTACAGATAGCTGGTATTGTTCAATTTTCTTGTTCAATTTATTTTCTAGATTTAAGTAGCTTTCTATTTCTGTTTTTAGTGCTTGGTTCATTTTTTGTTCCTGGTTGTTTATTTGATAAAAAAATCCCGCGGGGAGTAAATCAATCAATGTCGTTGTTTATGTTTATTTTCAAACATGGTGATATTAAAACATATCAAAAAGATAACGTCAATAGCAAATATCAAAATGATATGAAATAGATGTTATTCAACTTTAAGTTGTCTAAAATATGACAAGTGATATGTGGTTTGTTAATATTTGAGAACTACTAAAATAAAAGGGAGAAATTCACATGAAGAAAGTATTGACTGTAATAATAATATTGAGTTTTTTTGGTTGTGCAAAAAAAGCACAAAATCTAAAAGCTACATATGTTCCGCCATCTTATTATTCTAAACATACTTGCAATGAGCTAGAAGATGAAATGTTCAATGTAAATAGGCAGATGCATATAGTCGCTGCTAGTGTTGATCAACATTCAAAAAGAGACAAAATAAAAACAGGTGTTGGCGCTGTGCTTTTTTGGCCTACCTTATTTTTTATTAAGGGTAAAACTTCTGAATCTGCTGAATATTCTAGATTGCTTGGAGAGAAAGATGCGATTGAATATAACCAGGTTAAAAAAGAATGTAGTGTGAGAAGTGCCACATAATATCAAAATTAAACAAACAAAAATAATACTCTAATCCAGTACATTTATTATAGTAATTGCTTGTAGGAGGTTATTATAAGGTGCGATAATTAGTAAAAGCGGTTAGAATTTGCGCAATTGTAGTACATTATGTTAATATATAGTTAATTTAATAATTTAAAGCTTCAGGGATGATTTCTTGGGGTTTTTTTGTAAAAAAAATATGAGTAATCTTAACCCTGAAAAAATAGCACAAGACGTACTTAGCTTGTACAAAGTAAAGGGTTTTCCTGTGTTCCCAGAACAAATAGCAAGAAAGATGGGGTTGGGAGTTCACAATCATGGTTTCCCTCCTGATATATCTGGAGCCTTGCAAAAAGAGAAGGGTAAGGACGCTATCATATTTATTAATTCAAATGATAGTGATCAACGCAAAAGGTTTTCTATCGCTCATGAGCTTGGGCATTACATGTCAAGAGTGCTAACAGATGGCAATGACCAAGAATATGAGTTTATTGACTTTAGAAATAATGTTTCAAAAAGTGGGTTAGATAGAGAGGAGGTATTTGCCAATAAATTTGCTGCTGAATTGTTGATGCCAGAAAAAGAAGTGAAAAGGCTGCATAAAAAAGGCCATAATTCAATTTCAATGGCTGACTACTTTAGTGTTTCACCAGATGCAATGTCTTACAGGCTTGACAATTTAAAACTAAAAAGAATTAGCTATGCTAGTTTGTTTGGTTAATTTATGTCAAAAACAATAGAAATAAAATTATCTGATTTATTGAAAAATAACGAGACAGAGAACAATACAGAAACAGATTACATTGGTAAGATTGCCAAACAAAAAGCTGTTCAGGACCACAATCAAACTCAAGGACTGAGCTTTCATCTTTATACTGGTGCAAGGATTTTGATATGGATATTAATAGTATTAACAGCGGTATTTATTTTAGTGCTTGCATGGCATATGATTGCAACTGAAGATTGGCAATGGATGAGTAAAGAACAAATCGATAGGGTTAGAGATATAATGATGGCGGCGCTTGCATCTGGTTTTGTGACTGCATATTCTAAGAAAATATTAAAATAAAAAAAGCCCCAAATAGGGGCTTTATTTTTACTTACCACCAGTGCCTTCACCGTCGCCTTTTAAAAAAACAAAGTAACATACTTTTTCTTGTGCTTTTTTAGTTGGGTTATTGGTTTTTACACAGAACAATTGTGCTTCAGGTTTTTTAGGAACTTCGGTGCTTGTTGATTTACCACCTGTTCCTTCGCCATCTCCTGCAAAACTGTTTAATGAAATTATTAACAACGACATTAATATAATTTTCATGATTGATTACCTCATAGTTCATAATTTATAATTCTCAAAAATTGAGACCATATATTCAGGAAAATTATTAATCCCATCTTCTTCGTGGCTTTCAATAATTTCTTGAATTTCTTTCATTGCAACAGTTTTGAGGTGTTTAAAAATTGCAAGGTGTACATTATTAACATTTTCAGGCTTTATGGAATTTGTTTTGAATGAAAACTGATACATTTTATCTTTATTGTGCATATTATGTATAACAGTCTCAGTAAGTTTTAGAATATTTTTACACAATATTCTAATTGATTCACTGTCATTTTCTTTTACAATCATTGACTCAGATTTGATCAATAAATTATTTTCGTCAAAATGTTCAATGCACCCTGATTTAATTAAGTTGTTTAATACGCTTGTAGCCGAATAGTCAAAAGATATGTTTTTTGTGAGACTATAAAATGAATTGCTGCCATGAATCGAAAGTAAGTTATTATGGTTAGAATTGTTCCAGCATTCTTTCAAGACCATACTTTCTTTACTTTGTACTTTTCTGGGAGGATCTTCTTCGAGTAAATCAGCTACAACTTTACGTGTTAAATCTGTAATACTAGATAAATGAGAGATTGTAGCTTGAGGATTATTCTTTTTTGCAGTATGAGCGAGTACAAAACGCAGTTGTTTTGTTATTTCTGTTTGCTTAACTTCTGTATTTAATAAAACTAAAGAAACCGCTTCTAATAAGTTATTTATATTCAATTGTCAACTGGTTGTGTAAATTTATACACCCCATTGTAAAACAAAAAAAACACAGATACAATACAAAGTATCATAATGATATTACATGCTAACAATAATAAATAGGAACCCATGTGAACAATCAACCCACTAAAGATAAACTAATTGACCTAATGACTAAAGTAATTGTAAATAGAGTAGAAATGAACCAGAAAGAAACTAAGAGGAAATTAGAACCAGAGAGGCGATCTTTTCCTTGTCAATGAAGTTTTTCAATTCATAATCATCAATTGAAAGCTTGGTTATCTCTCTAATTTTTTCTTGAGAGATAGTTAAATCTTGTTCGCGAATAATTTCTGTAATTGTAAATATAATCTCCCATGCATAATCTGGGATATCAGCATGAGTTGTGTTGTCAAGATCGCCAGAACTAAGCCCTAAGTGAGATTCAATTTCGCGAGACTTTTTGTCTGAAAGATTTCTAACTCCGTGTATTATTAATTGCCAATAATCAGGCTTAACACCTAAAAATTCTGCGAACATTTTTTCAGTCACGTCATCTTTTGAAACTTGTCCATAAAACTTTAAAGACATCGGCACCAATCTAAAGATGTTTTTCAGTCTTTTGATTGTCGTGTCTTTTTTAACTTTTGATGAGACGGTTGTTTTCATTCTGTTATATGGATTTGATGATACGAAATAATATCATAAAATAAATAAATTACAATACTTATTTATTTTAGTTGCATTGCCAATATCATTTTGATATGATTCGTTATCATGAAAAATCAACTAGATTACAAAGACTACATCAAGCTTTTGACGGCTGAACAAAAAAGAACATTGTGTCAGTATATTAATATAAGTGTAGCTTATTTATACCATTATAAGAACGGTTTCAGAAATCCAACTATAAAGAGAATTTCTAAAATAATAGAATGGGCAAACAAAAATACTCCTGACAATATCCCTACATTTGACGAATTAATCTCATTAAAGAACACTGACAACGGGGCGGTTTGATGTTAAAGCTTCTTAAGAAAATATATTTTCAGCTCAAATCATTACTAAATTTCAGAAGTAATTTAAATAAGGGTAATTTACCGCCTAATTTATGTGTTCCTTTTGCTTTAATTGTTTTTCTAATTCTTCAATTCTTTTTGTTGTTTTACTACGCCAGTTCACAATATAGATTGTGTACTGAATCCAAGAAATCGCCATGTATAAACAAGAAGCTAAAAAATAATACAACACATAGCCAAGTTCAAAGTAAACATCTGTTACTTGTAGAGAAAATAATACAATCATCGGGAGCAAATAAAAGATGAATTTAATTTGTTCTTTATTTTTATTAATTGAGTCTGAATACACTTTAAAAAACAAAGTAACAAGTAGTGTTATAAAAGCTGTGACTAGAATTAATATAATTTCTTTAGTCATAAATTTTCCTATTTTATTTGTTAAAAAATTCGATTATATCATAGCAACACCAACCCAAGAAATGCGGGTGGTTTGATGTCAATCTATTGGATTAATAAAACAATTAACTGTGTTAAGTCTCTCTTTAAAAATAAGCAAAGGGAACATGCCAAGGATTTTGGCAAGGTTATTTTTCGTTTAGAGTTACGGTCTTTAGTTGCTCTACTTGGGCTTCTAGTTTGTTCAAGCGTTGCTTTATATCGCGTTCATTCAGTAGATCGACCTTTAAGCTCTTGTAACGTAAAAACAGTAAATAAGGAAAAAATATTACAACCAAATAAATCCAGTACTCTGAGCCAAAGTACATGTCAACAAAAGACAATGTTAATAGTAAAGCAAGAGGAGTCCACGAAATGATTTCCTTAATTTTGAGCCTGTTTTTTTCAAAATCATCTTTGTATAACCACCTTAATGATTTAAATAATCCAGCTACAGCTACAAGGATGAATGGAGTGAATATTAATAATTGTGTTTCAGTCATGAGGTGTACCTATGTTGTTTAGTCAGAAATCCAATTATAGCATAAGCCTTATGACTGTTTATAGGTGCCTACAGTCGAGCGATAAACAAGACTGTAGGGCTTTTCAAGGTCAGTATTTGTATGCTAACAACAGTGAGGCTATAGCTAGTATTACCTTTGCTATTGCTTTTATGATGTTGGCGACATTTATGACCTTTATTTCGATGCGTTTTTTCATAATAGTTCCTATGAATAGCGTCTCGGACGTCCAAGAGTTTATATTCTTGGATTTCTATACCGCCTTAATTTTAGGCGGTTGCATAGCAGTATTGACTAGTATTACTGCTATACGTCAGGAGGTGTGGTACTTGGGTTTCACGCATCGCGCTAGAATTGCCCAGTACTTCCACCCTTTAGCTGGCATGCTACTGCCTACAAGCGGGATTAGCGATCCCGCACCTTATTTTAACATAAAACCCAAAAGAGCGTCTTGTCCCCTTATCAGTTGTTCTTTTGCCAGTGCATTAAATTCACTCACACTCTCTTTTATGCACTGGGTTTTATTTACTTGGTTGAACTGTGGGAAGGACAATCAAGCGGCTTGCCAGTGCCGTAATACTGGCTCCCTAATTGGAGTAGAAATATGATTGATTATACGGTTGGTATTTTGTTTATTGTGCAGTCTATTTTATTGGCGATTTATTTCTTTGAAAATAGAAATTTGAGGAACGAGAACCAAGTGGCATGTGATTTTTTAGATAAGGAATATAGAACAAATAAAAACTTAAGAAAGATTATTAATGATCAAACCGGTAAAAAATTATGATTAAAGATAAAAGCAGTCAATTTGAGGGCCAGTTAGAATTTATAAAATCAGAGGTTAATGATAGGTTGTGCTCGCTTTTGGAAATTCTCATTAGAGATTTAATTAATCGTAATAGATCCTTGGAATCAGAAGTTCAACTAATGCAAGAGTTCATGGGGAAGAATAAATGAATAATATTATGTTGGATATCGAAACTATGGGTACTGGTAGCAATGCGGCTATTGTGTCTATTGGTGCTGTTAGGTTTGATGATAATGGTGTTACTGATAAGTTTGATAAGGTTGTGAATTTAACCAGTTGTTTATTTGCTGGGTTTGATATTAACCAGGAGACTATTGATTGGTGGCGCAAGCAAAGTACCAAGGCACAAAAAACCCTGTTAAGACGTTCTGTTTCGATATCAAGGGTATTAACTGAGTTTAGCGATTGGATTGGTGAAGATGCGGTTGTCTGGGGCAATGGTTCGGACTTTGATAATGTAATTTTATCGAATGCTTATAAGGTTATGGAGAAAGAACTCCCTTGGAAGTTTTACAAAAATCGCTGTTATAGATCTGTTAAGGCTTTGTATCCTGATATTGAGATTAAGCGTGTTGGCACACACCACAATGCTGTAGATGATGCCGAATCTCAAGCACTGCATTTGATTGCCATGATTGGTGGGAGTGGGTTGTTGTGAGTTTGTTAAATCGAATCTTTTATATCTGTATATGGAGTAATTTTACCATCATTCACAATCATATTTTCAGTGTTGCAAGCTTTGCAAAAATACCGACAGTTTTTAATTGTAACCGTATTAGGATTTATTCCTCTGTTAAGAGAATCTATCAAATCACTTTCAAGAAATTGATGATCCTTAAGTTGTGCGAGAAGGACTTGGCATTTTTTACAATGAGGTTGTTTGTTTCTATCCCAAAGAATACCAAATTTAGCCGTCAATTTTGTGTCAAGAATGCGTTTGATTTCATGATGCCTGATCCTAAGGAGAATAGACAATGCTGTCACTAGGATTAACAGCAATACTGATAATTGCGCCCATCTATCCAGCTTTATCGATGGCAATATGGATGGGACAAAAGAAAGAGGTAAATATTTATACACTATTAGCAGTATGCCTGCTGTCAGTGTCAACCATAGTTTTGTTGAGTGGTTTCGTAAACCTTTTATTATTGCATCAAGCACAGTATGAACCTCTGAAATATTGTGAGCAGTATATCACAAGCCAAAAAGATCGAGGAGAACTATGAATTTGACAACGAACACGCAAAAGAGTAATATGGGAATCCTAACAACGATCAGCGGTAATCCGCACCCGACAGCTCTATGCGGTTTTTTTTCGCCAAAATTATATGGCGGGTCTGGAGAGCTTAATAAAATACCTTCGGGGAATAAGCTCCGCCGTCTGATCGCGGTTAGTGAAGCCCGCCACCATCTAAAAAGTGGCGAAAAAACTAAATACGATCAGGAGACTACAATGTCTATAAAACCAATCAAGGGACAAATCCGTCCAAACCTTTCTATCGAGCAAAATATAGATTTGCTTAACTCTATTGAATTTATCAATGGCAAAAACTACTGGCAAGTAACGCCTACTGGTGATTACGCTGTTGATTGCAATACTGGCAATAACTTTGCTAACACCGCCTTAAACTACATGTATCAAGCCAATTTCACCCCATTGTTGGGATGGATTACCAACTCAATGATTGCTAATGGTGAATTTACGGGTATTGAGGTTGGGTTTATGGCAAAGATATCTAGCCACTCTACACAAAACTTTCGCGTTGAAACATTGATCCAAAAAATGCAGGAGCAATCGGCATGAGTAATTTAATCCCTTTCGATTTTAACAATCACCAAGTTCGCGTAATTAATAGTGATCCGAACAATCCTTTGTTTGTCGCCATTGATATTGCTAAGGCACTTGGATATAAGAAACCTCGTAATGCAATCCAGCGTTTTTGTAAGAAACAAAGCACCGCCCCAAAGCAGGGCGGTGGATTTATGGTGTTAATTAATGAGACTGATATGTATAGGTTGATATTCGGTTCAAAATTAGAAGCTGCTCAAAAATTCCAAGACTGGGTATTTAATGAGGTCCTGCCATCTATTCGCAAAACAGGTCAATACGTTGCACCTGAGCCTACTGGTTTAACTAAATTACAAAAGGGGCACATCCATCAGACTGTCATGAGTATTGCTAGTAACGGCTTTTTCTCGCATTCTTCTTTATTTGGTCAGCTTAAAAGACATTTTGGCGTATCTAAATACGATGAAATTAATGCGACTGATTATGGTCGTGCTTGTCAATTGTTGGGTGTTTCCCCGAGAAAATCGCTATTAGTCGCTAAAAAAGAGCCAATTGAGGCCTTGCCAGTGCTTTCAATCAATGAGAGGAAGTTAAGGAGTGATATCCATGATTTAAGCCAGCAGTTGAATGTTGTGAATAATTTATTTAATAAGGTCGTTAAGGAAGTCTTTGTTTCACCAAATAAAAGGGCGGTGCATTGATATGAGTAAAAGAAACCCTGAATTGGCTTTAAATGATGTAGCTGATGATTTGTTTATTTTAAACAAGATAACCATCGATAAGCTGTTTGCATTGGATAAACCAACTGAGCCATTGGCTTTGTATATGTTTTACTACAAAACGGCTAAATGGCAAAAAACAAACCGCATTAAGGCCAATGATGTTTATGTTAGAAAGTGCTTAAAATGGGGTGCTGCTAAGGTGACTTCTACTAAGAAAAAACTCAAAGAAATGGGCTTGATTAAGGTTGTTCAGTCAAGAAAGAATAACCAAGTTGCTAAATGGTTTATTGAGATTTCTTATATTGTTTCTTCGGAAAAGAGCAAGAACACTCATATGAGTGTTGTAGACAATGATAATCCTGAACAAGTGGCGAATTTAAAGGGTTCGGGCAAGAACACTCAAACGAGTGTTGTAGGTAGCAAGAACACTCCTGAGCAAGAACACTCGAAAGCAAGAACACTCAAACGAGAAACAAATGCTTTAAAACAATCAATTAAAGTGCTTGAAAACAAAACTAAAGAGGTTTTTGGTTTTTGGATAAAGATTTTTGAAAAGCATGAAGCTGTTTTGGATGATTCAAGAATTGAGATAATTGGTAGGGCATTAAAAAACTATTCTACCGCCGATGTGAAAAATGCCATTGTTGGTTGTAGTTTGTCTGATTTCCATATGGGTGTAAGTCCTGCCAGCAAAAATGGTATTAAACATAATTCATTATCTATCATCTTGCGAGATTCTGAACAGATAGAGAAATTTATCGCTTTATCGGGTTCTAAAAGCCATAAAGCCAAAGTATTACCAAGTTTGGATGAGGTTACTGATCAATTGTGCAATGTTTATCTCCAATCACAAGAGAGAAAATACACACATCCAATCACCGGTGATATTGATTATAAGATTCAGGAATATTTGAATGATGGCAATAGTTTTAAAAAAGTAGAAATATTTAAAGAGTTTATTGAAAGCAAATACCAAGAACTTAGCAAAGAAAAGGTGGCAGCATGAAAAAGAAACTAATGACCGGTGTTAAACAATGCAGAAACAAGATGTTTAGTGCCAGCATGTCGCATAATTCCAGAATCATAAGCCTTGGTGTGTTTAACACTGAAAAGCAAGCTGGACAGGCTTATCTTGATGCTAGAAAAGCATTACCAATTAAATCAAACGCCAAAAACAAAGAATGCAGTCCAAGAGAATATTTAATACATCGGCTTAAAGACAAAAACTGTCCTTTGCTGATAGAGAACCAACGTACGCCAATATCATTTGCAAGAAGTGAGTATTAGGGTGAACCATGGTTGCATCAATGGCGAATTATTCAAACACAATACCCGTGAAAGCGTTATTGAGTATCTTGGCAGTTTGGATTTAACACCAGATGAGAAGAACGGGTTTTATGTGTATTGGAAAGGAATTATGAACCGTAAGGCGGTAGCTAAACAATTGGCTAATAACAAACGATTAGAGAAAGAGAGGAAGTTGAGAAGATGAGAGCGGTCCACAATACATTAATCGCAATTATTATCATGCTGTTTATTGGCGTGTTGATACAGTCCAATATTAAGCACAATGCTGAAATTCATGAGATGGAAACCAAGATTAAGCAGTTGCCTTTGAAGTGCCAACATGAATATTATCATTTGGTAAAACTATGACAACGATATTTCTTATATTTGTAACGATTACTAGTATGGCAGGAGCTTTTATCGGTGTCATGCTCGCATTTAGAATAAAGGATATAAAAACTCTAGAGCAAAGAATGGGTGGCTACCAACCTAAAAAACCAAAGTATCCTGATATGCCAATATGTAAGCCGCCGAGAAAGAAATGAAGATTCAAATAAAAATAACAAACGTAATTGATCTAATACCAATACTAAGACATGGCGATACGTATCATGCTGAAAGATACAGAGTGAGTTTAAAATTATTATTTATTGAAATTAATGTAATTTGGAATAAGCGACTATGAACCCTCAACCAAAAATAAAACCAGATAAGGACCAAAAGTATTTGGATTGGGTAAAGACTCTATTGTGTGTAGGTTGTGGCGCACCGGCAGACGATGCCCATCATGTTAAGGGTTATGGTTTGTCAGGCACTGGCATGAAAGCTCCTGATTATTTATCAATGCCTATGTGCCGTGGTGATCATAATAAGTTTCATATTCATCCAAAACGCTGGGAGAAGGAAAACCACTGTCAGATACCTTGCATTATGTTTACATTGGATGAGGGATATAAACAGGGAAAGATTAGCATTGATAATTATGAGAAGTACACACAAATTTGTTTAGACACATGGGATAAAAAATTATGAGCATAGCAATTACACAAGAAAACCCAAGATTATATAAGCACTATGATAATCAAAAGATTAGTGATGATGGAATCAGAGCAAGGATGAAAGAACGTCTGGATGCCACTAACAAATATAACAAAATTAAACGTGGTGTGATTAAGCTTAAAAAATTCAGTGTGATTGATAAGTAAATGATTGAAACCATTCTCAATAAGCTCAAGAAAGAATTTCCTTGGATGTCCATTGATAATTCTGACGGTCATGTATTAATCGGTACGGCTGATAAAACTTACTGGATCGAACTACTGGACGAATCTCCACTGGTAGAAGGCCACAAGATGATTAAGCCTATCCCTAAGTATGATGACATCAGAAGACACTTAGAAACAAACAAGGGTGCTTTTTATGTGTGTTGGAACATAGAGCAAATATACCAGTTGTTAACCAATAATAAAGGGGATTATATTACCCCGAAAAAATACCAAGAGGAGTTTAGTGCTAGTTATGAGTGAATCACATCAACAAGCGGCTGTAGTTGCTCATTTCAAATGGAAGTATCCAAAACATATTATTTGTGCCAGTGCTAATGGTGCTCATATTGCCGGTACTAAGCACCAAAGAATGTTGAAGATTGTCAAGATGAAGCGTGAGGGTATGCTACCTGGTATGTGTGACTTGTCGATACATGTGGCCAGAGGTGGATATCATGGTTTGTTTATTGAGATGAAGGACGTTGGTAAAACTTATAGTTCGGTAAGTAAAGAGCAAAGAGCAGTGATTAAGCAATTAAACGATGATGGTAATCTTGCTACTTGGTGCGCTGGTGCCAGTGCTGCAATAAAAGAAATTGATAAATATATGGGGTTGAAATGAAGAAAACAATATACATTAGCGGTGCAATTTCAGGACGTGAAGCAGAGGCTGAAAAACAATTTAACATTGCTGAAAACATTTTAAAGGCTTGCGGATATGAAGTTGTTAATCCAATGAAATTAAATCACGATCATGACTTATCATGGAGCCAGTATATGCGAGTTGATATTAAGGCATTAATGGACTGTGATTGTATTTATATGCTGGAGGGCTGGGATGATTCAAGAGGGGCGAAATTAGAAAGCGAAATTGCCAAGGAATTGAGAATTGATTTTATTTTTGACACGCTTACAGGAAATTGCTTAAAGCGTGAAACTATCTAATAAACAATTAGCCAGTGAATTAGAAAAGCTTTCTAGGCACATGCTTAATACTGCATTCAAGCTAAAGAGTGGCGAGTCTGAAGGTAATGAGTTGTTAACCATGGCTTGTCAGTTAAAAAAATCTAGTAATATTATAAATAATTGGGCACAGGAGCTAAAACAATGAGTTTTGTCGAGTCTTTAAAGAAAACTAATGCTAAGACTGGTAATCTATCAGGCGGTGGAGGTGGCGGTGTTGTACCAGAGACACCACAGGATCTACTTGCTTGTTATGTTGGTTGTAATACTGTGTTTTCTGATTTACATATGATGGTGGGTAGAAACTGTTTAACCCCTACACGTAAAATTAATGATGCGCTTGTTAAAATGCTGATGAATTACTATAACAAGAAAGCAAAGCACCATTTACATAAGCCTGATAAAATCAAGGCACTGGCAAACTTTGCAATCACCGCTAACTTAAAATATTTTGGGGTTAATAAGTCTTATACTATCAGGGAGGTTGCTGATATTTGTGATATTAAAACCATGACTTTTAATGATAACTACAAATCGTTATTTCATGATTTTTATTCACTCATTGAGATGGGTTTGTATAAGGTTGAAAAAAGGGGCCAATCGAAGAGATTTTAGCATTATTACTTGTTAATCATGTGTATAGTGTGTATAATATATACATGAACAGCAAAGATATAATTAAAAGATTAAAAAAAGAAGGTTGGAAAAGAGTTTCGGTAAACGGAAGTCATCAAAAATTCAAACATCCTAAAATATCACATCACATTGTTGTTCCACACCCTAAAAAGGATTTACGAATAGGGCTAGTGAGAAGTATAGAAAAACTAGCGGGATGGAAATAACATCTCGCAATTTAAGAGGATAAGATTATGAGATATTTAGGTTATGTAGAAATAGGGGATAGTAAACACGCTTATTCAGTTGCGTTCCCTGATTTCCCTGGTTGTTTTGCCGCAGCTGATGAAGAAGAGGGTTTGAACGATGCTGTACAAGAGGCTGTTGAAGTTCATTTTGATGGTGAGGATTTTGTTTTGCCAATTCCTTCAAAGATTGCTGATTTAAAAAATAGTGAAGACTATGATTATGATGGTGTTTGGATGTGGTTTGATATTAATATATCTAAGTTATCAAAAAAGCATAAGAGAATTAATATCACTGTACCTGAAGGTGCATTGTATACAATTGATAAGGCGGCAAAAGCTAGAGGAAAGTCACGTTCTGAATTTTTAACTGAGTCTGCTATTAATGCAATTCAGTAGTAAATTATAAAAAATATTGCATCCGTACAAAAAACCCGTATAATTCCTAGTGTCGAGTAAGTCCGCAAACATTCTGTTTTCGGGCTTTTTTTATGCCTGAAATAAATTCCTGAGTACAATCCTATGAAAAACTTTATCTTGTCACATTGGCGACAAATTGCTGGTGTGCTTATCTTATTGGTTGCTGTTTTCTTATTTACACCTGATCAAGCTTACAATGTTGTTTATGCGGTTGGTGGGTTGTTATTGCTTAGACATGCTATTACTGCTATTGATCGTTATTGGGCGCGTAAGGGTAAAGATATAAGCTTATCAAATTTTATGCAGAATGCTAATAACGACCAAAGGAGTGTTATCTATGCCAGTATTATACTTGCTATTGCTTTTATTATCGGTTCAGTCATGGGCGGTAACTGAACAATATGATAAGCAGTTTAAAGCTGCATCGAATAAATTTCTGCCATACTGGGAATGGCAATGGCTCAAAGCCCAGTGTTACCAAGAAAGCTTATTAGATCCTAAAGCTGTCAGCCATGTTGGCGCTAAAGGCTTGTGTCAGTTTATGCCAGCTACATGCAATGAAGTATTTACAATGCTTGGTTTCAAGTGTGAGCCTTACAATGCAGAGAAATCAATTATTGCCAGTGCCTTCTACATGTCTAGGCTTCGTAAGATATGGAGAGCAAGACGCTCAGAAGATGACAGGCGCAAATGGGCACAGTGTTCATACAATTTTGGAGCAGGTAACTGCATTAAGGCCCAATCAAGATGTGGGAATCATTCGAGCTTTGAAAAGGTTATTGGCTGCTTGCCTGAAGAAACAAAAACATATGTTGAAAGAATTAAGCTCTACTTTCAAAAGTTCTCATGTGATTAGCTAGGGTTAAACTCCAAAAATATTTATTTAATACAGTAAAAGCCCTTGTCTCCGTGAGGGCTTTTTTATTTCACAAACAATCAATGCGAAATGGTTCGCAGCAACACATTAAGAATGAGAATAACAAAAGATAACTATTTTTTTTGTCATAGCCACGGCTTATGGTGTTGCGAAATATACAAGCCAAAATTTCTAGGTATAACAAAAGATAATTCTAAGCCAATCGAACGCTTTAAACCTGAATTGGTTTCATGGGCATGGTCCACAAGTATGACTAATGCTGCAATACTAGCTAAAAAGAGATTGGAAGAAGAATATAAAAGACGTAGAAAAATGAAAGATGATGATTGGGGCTTTTTAGATAATAGTAATCCTGTAAAAAACTTATGTGGACATTAGTTTTAAAAAGTGTTGGGTCAATTCTTTCAGGCTTTATTGCTAAATGGCGAATCATTGCTTTTGTTTCTGTGTTTGTTGCCGGTGTTGGTGCTTATGTACTCAAAATCAAGGGACTTGAGCGACAAATAACAGAAGCTAATGACGAACTGGCTATAAAGACAATTGAAGCTTATGTGTTGAACATATCAAACAAAGCTTATGTCCTCACTCAAGATAGCTTAGTTAAAGCTAATAGGCAATGCGTACTTAACAATCTAGCTAATGATGATGCTACCAAGCTGGCATTAACCGAACTAGAACTCTCAAGCAAGATAATCAATAAAAAATATGAAGACCTTAAGAATACAAAAGTTATTAGCATATGCGGTAACGCTAAGCTTGATGATTCTGTTATCGAGCTCCTGTACAAATAAAAAGCCAAGGGTTATTCCTGAGTGTAAACCTTATCCGGTTGAAGTGTTGGTTGATAAATATGTGCCAGTGCCAAAGGAGCTAACAGCAAGGAGCGAACCAGTTTATAGCTTATACCCAATATGGTTTAAGACTGCAACGTGGCTAGATTTGCATTTTGAAGATGCAAGGACCTTAGAGCATTGCAATAATAAATTGGAATTAATTGAAAGCCTAACAACATCACAAGAAGAATAATAAATGCCAGGAAATAAGTTTGACTACAAGAGTGCAGAACACGCACATTTTAGGATTGATGAACTAGAGAAAGATTTTAAAACTATGGCGAAGTGTATCGAACAAATTGCAAAGAGTAGCGAAAAAACAGCGCAGATTAATCAGCGTATAAAGTGGGTGTTAATTGGCGGCTTATCGTTTTACATAATTGAAAGCATTGGGATTATAGAGTTTCTAAAAATAGCAATATGAAAATATTAATTTTAATAATGCTATTAACTGGATGCAGTGGTTCAGTAGTTACGCTTAAAAATGCCAAAGAAGTGGATCATTTCTATGATTTCAATTGCAGAATATTAAGAACAGACGGAATTGAACCTACAGTCATAATTGATAAGGAAGTGGCCAAGAAAGTGTGTAGCGGAAAAGTAGAGTGTTACGACTCTATAAGCGAAACAATTTATATGCAGAATAAAGACTGGAAAGCATTAGGGCACGGGAAACTTCACCACTATTGCAAAGTCGGTGAGCACATGAGAATTAAGAAAGGCCCACGACCACCTGGGAGTATTTAATGATGAATCTAAGTTTAGGCATTGATATTAATAGCAAGGTGATTAGTGATGATAGTGGAATAATCACGCCACCATTGGATTTATACACGGGCGCACAAACAGCCATTTCATTCGCTCGTAAGCTAAGGACTGCATATACAGGCTATGCAATGAAGGTCATCAATGAAGATTCAGCAGAATTAGAAGTTGGTTATGATGGTTTAGACACTAATGAAACTGCACTAGAAAATCACAGGACTGGTACAGGTATATTAAAAGTCATTACAGCTTATGATAATGGTTTAAATGGAAACGATTGGACGCAAGCTACAGACAGTAAAAGGCCGTTAATAGCAGACGCAAGTGGGTTGATTAAAGATAATGGAAAGTTGGCTATTTTAAGTGATAGTGATGATTTATTAACAGTAATATTAACAGGTTCAGCTACTACTACAGCGTTTCATGTTTTTAAAACAACAGTAAATTCAACTATTACGTGTAATGACACAAATAATGGTGGTAGGTATTACGGATTATCTAAAAGCGGTCAAGTGTATGTGGATTATGCAGGATGTGGCACTCCAACAACTTACGTTAATGGCAGTATAACAACAACGGCGGGAGAACTTTATACTGCATTAATAAACAAACAAGTTGTTAATACATTCACGAGTTTAAACCTTTCTGCATGGTTAGAATTTTCTACATGGTATGGTTCAGGATTCCCAGCACCAACATACATCCAAGAAAAAATCATCTACGATATCGACAAATCAAGCGATCGAGCAGATATTGAGAACAATCAAATAGCATACTTTTCAATACCTGTTTAAACAAACACAAACAATTTACTAAGAGAATAACATGAGCAACGATTACATAGATCCATATACTCTGAAACAAAAATCAATAACCGCTCCGTGGAATGATGGGCAAATAGTTGTACCAGATACACCTTTTTCTAATGGATCTGTGTGCCGTGGAATCATCCTCACAGTAGCTGGCACTATTGAGTTTAGAAAGAAAGACGGAACTACATTAGTTCTACCACCTTTGGTAGCTGGTGTTGTACACGCATGCAGAACGACAGAAATTGTTGGTGCTGGTACAACTGCAACTGGAATCGTTGCTGTTTGGTAATATAAGACCATGAATAAGAATTTAGAAAAAGGTATTGCTGAATACATTAAAGCAGAGGCAAGGGATTGCGAAATTATTGGTGCAGCAGTTTCAGATATAATTATTTCTGAAATAAAAAATAAAGATATTAATATTGAAATGTGGGGAAATGGAGTCGAAATAACAGGCGGAATTAACTCTTGTATCGATATAAATGACAACTACAATAATCCAACTATATTAATAAGTGACATTGTGCAAGGTGCTATTAACGAAGATAGAATTTTTGTCGATGAAAAGACTAACGTCTATAATGACATAATTAAAGATCTTGAGCTTTCAATAGAGCTATTAAAAAAAGCTAAATATACCTGACAATGCAATGGAGATTACAAGAATGAAAGTTAAAGATTTAATAAAGGAACTATCGAAACAGCCTGAAGATATGGAAGTAATGGCTGTTACTGATTCGCTAGATGGAAGTCCTTATCCTTTTATGATTAGTGGATTGAAGGTTATTAGTATTAAAGAGCTAAATGATAACTCTGAATTCTATCCTAAAATAGAAACACCTCACGAATATAAACATTGTGAAGTCCTTCGGTTATTAGAAGATCAAGAATATCCATGGTTGTCGAGTTAGTATTAAATGGCAAGGTTGTACGATAGAAGAAGGTGGCGTGATGTTGTATCACCAATGCACCTAAAGAAAGAACCTCTGTGCCGTATGTGCCCTAAGCCAGTACCAGCTAATGTAGTTGACCACATAATACCCCATAATGAAGATCCTATATTATTTTGGGATTTAAAGAACTTACAATCATTGTGTAAGTCATGTCATGACTCAAAGACATATTACGAAACCAATAGAAGTTTGTACCTGCCTAGCTCGGTTAAGCCTGTAGCAAATGAAATTATCTTATTATGTGGAGCACCAGCAAGCGGCAAGAGTACTTGGGCTAATAATCAGGTTGGATACACGGTCATCGATTTAGATGTAATCAAGTGTAGTGTGTCAGGCCAAGAGATGTATGAAGTTGATAGTAAGTACTTATCTCAGTCAATCGCTATAAGGAACAAACTAATAACAAATACTAAAGGCAATATGATTATCATTGCCACTCTCTCAAATAACAAAGTCAGAGCAAAGTGGCGTGATGATTTAGGTGCAAAGCTTATTGTTATGAGCACATGTGAATACGATTGCATTCAGAGAATTAAAGCAGATAAAAACCGAAAAGACAAAGCCAAACACATTGCTTTAGCCAAAGGATTTTATAAGCGATACAAACCAATCGCAAATGAGCATTATGTATGAGTAAAAAGATAACTGCATTCCAAGTTGATATTGGATTTAATACTCCAATTGACACAGATAAAAAGAAAGAAGAACTCTGTTTAATGATTGATAGGTTAGTAAAAGAGGTTAGAAAAGGCTTTGATTGTGTTGGTTTAGGTATAAGTTTCGAGACATTACCTGATATTGAAGAGAATATTAAAGAAGAATCTCAACTTGAAGAACTAGAACGCGAAGAATATTGAACTAAATAGAAGCACTCTAAGCAACGATAATAATATAAGAATGATAGTCATCAAAATACAATTAAAAACCAAGCAAAACCCTATAGACGGGGGTATTTTAAAGTCTGAAACGGTTTCCGTGACGACCGAATCCCACAGGTAAATTTTTACATTCACAGAATTTCATTTTTCAAAATAGAATTAAAATAATGGCACGTAAACCACAACCAAATAATATCAGGGCTTTGAAAGGAGACCCAAATAAAGAAAGATATTTGCCTGATGGTGTGGAAGTTGAAAAACTATCTGAAGCTCCAAAACCTCCAACATGGTTAGTAGCTGCCGCAAAGAAAAAATTTGTTGAAAAAGCTGATTTACTGATTAGTCATAAATTAATGACTTTGATGGATGTAGATTCTTTAGCTATGTTGTGTGCACTTGAGATAAAAATGCAAAAACTTTGGAGAGCTGATGAAACGCCTCCAATGGCGATGTACACACAATACAAATCTTTTGCTAGTGACTTTGGTTTTAATGTTATTGCCAGGGAAAAAATAAAAGCACCTACAAAGGGAAAGGCAACAAATAAATTTGCAAAATGATAAATGAAAGATTATGTTGCGGTCGCTTTAAAATATGCTAGAGCTGCACAGAAATCTAAGAAGCATGGTAAATGGTCTAAGCTTGCATGTAAAAGATTTTTAGAAGATTACAAAAAAGCAAAGAAAAAAAGTAATAGCTATTACTTTGATGAATATTTAGCAAATGATCCATGTGACTTTGTTGAAAAGATGCCACATGTTGAAGGTGAGTGGGATACTCCAACAATCACACTTCATGCCTCTCAGATATTTTTCATTGTTAACATATTTGGGTTTCGAGATAGTGAAACTCACGCAAGAAGATTTTCCACGGCACTTTGGGCTAGTGGCAGAAAAAATGGTAAGTCAACATTGGCAGCTCCCCTTGGTATCTATTGCCAAGTTTGCGAAGAAAGCAATGGGGCACAAGTTGTTAGTGCTGCAACTACAGGTGATCAAGCAAAGATTGTTTGGAATGTTGCAAAGCGGATGGTCGAGAAGGAAATTGACCTACAAGAATACTATGATATTAAACCATATTCTAGGACTATTGCAGGACTGGCAAACGGCTCAATATTCAAATACATTTCAGCTAAGGCAAGTACTCAAGATGGATTAAATCCAAGCTGTGCAATTATTGATGAGGTCCATGCTCACCCAAACCACGATTTAATCAATGTTCTTAAGTCTGCAGCCGGTGCAAGGCTCAACCCGTTATTTTTATTTGTAACCACTGAAGGTTATTCAAATGAAAATAGCCCTTGGGCTGAGATGCGAAAATTTGCACATCAAATATTACAGGGAATTGTAACTGCCGATCATTTCTTTTGTGTGATCTTTGCAGTTGACGAAGAAGACGATGAATATGACCCAAAAGTTTGGATTAAAGCTAATCCAATCATGGAAGTCAATCCCATTCTTGCAAAGGAAATTGCTAAAGAAGCGATTGAAGCCAAACAAATGCCAGGCAAGGCTGCTGAATTTAGAGTCAAAAGATTAAATAAACCTAGTGCCAGTGCTGATTCATTCATTGATCTAACATCTTGGAACAAATGCAACGCATCAAAAACCCTTGATGAATTAGAAGGGGCTACATGTTGGGGAAGTCTTGATTTGGCTTCTAATCGAGATTTGGTATCTTTTAGAATACTTTGGTACCTAGAAGGCAAATACTATACACATGGTTGGCGTTATTGTCCGAGTGAAGCTATTCATTTTAAAAATTTAACTGGCACCAGTAAATACCCTGGTTGGGTTGAAGAAGGTTTGTTGTTAGAAACAAAAGGAAAAACAAACAACCATGAAATTATATTAAAAAATATAGTTGAGCAAGTTAAAAGATTCAAACCATCAAAGCTAGTTGCAGATGACTGGAACACAAGTGAAATTGTTAGAAAGCTTGATGAAAATCATAATATAGAAATGCTCCCGTTTATACAGGGCCCGAAATCATATCATCCAGCAATTAAGAAATTTGAAAAATCATATATAGATGGTGAACTTGGCCATTGTGATGATCCAATTTTGAAATGGTGCGCGACAAACCTAGTAGTTAAAAGAAATGAAAACGCAAATATGATGCCCGATAAAAAAAGAAGCACGGACAAAATAGATGACATTGTAACACTTATTATGTGCTACGGCGCAAGCCTTGATTTTAAACCCAAAAGAAGCCTCCAAAGCTATCTTGATAACAAAGTATCAATTAATTTATGAATATAACAAGTAGATTCATGGGATGGTTTGGCCGCAGAACAAACATTGATCAAGCCAAAGGCGAACAAGAGACTAGCCCAAGAACCAAAACAACAAAACAAAAAATTGCAGTTAACTTTGATAGCGCAATGCAGTTGTCTTCTTTTTGGGCAGCAGTAAGAATTTGGGCTGAAGTAATTTCCTCATTACCAATATCATTTAAAAAATTTGAAGATGGCATGTGGGTTGATGACCTAGACAGCTCTTTGGCATTTTTATTTTCTGGAAAAGTTAACCGGTACCAGAACAAAATTGAATTCTTTGAAACTGTAGTATTGAATTGGGTAGTATTTGGCAATGCTTATTGCATTATTCAAAGAGATGCATCTGGTGAAGTTATAGGTTTAATGCCCATGTCTTCCTCGCAAGTTGAAGTAAAAGTATTGGACAACGGGGATCTATTATTTTTACATCATGTAAATAACAATATTACCGTATATTCTGAAGAAAACATTTGGCATTTAAAAATGTTTGGCAATGGCATAACTGGTTTAAACACAATGGGATATGCCAGCAATAGCATATCGATAGGCTTGTCAGCTGAAGAAAGGGTCAGCCAAACATTCAACAATGCAGGGAAACCACCAGGAATATTAACTTTCGATGGTGAGGTTAACGAAAAGCAAAGAAAAATGCTGAAAGAAGAGTTTCGTGAACTTGTGGAAGGCGACAATTTGATGGTCCTTGAGAAAGGATTTGAATACGATAAGACCGCAATGTCCCCAATTGATTTACAGCTTTTAGAATCTCGTAGATTTTCAATTGAAGATAACGGCCGCTTCACTGGTATTCCATCAGTTTTAATTAACGATACAGCAAATTCTACTGTCTGGGGTTCAGGTATATCTGAAGTTATAAGAGGTTGGTATAAGTTGGGCTTGCGCCCTCGTGTTAGGTCTCTTGAATTATCAATGTTGATTCGACTAATTAAACCATCAAAAAGAAGCAAAACAAAAATATTATTTGATTTCGATGATTTGTTACAGCTTGACCGCAAGGATCGTTCCGAGTCTCAAATGAAACAAATTAATTCAGGTGTTATCACACCAAACGAAGCTCGTGAAGAAGAAGGCCGCAAACCTCATGAATCAGGTAACGAGTTAATGATCAATACAGCAATTCAACCTATTAAAACACTGGTAGCACAAAATGAAGCAGAAACTATTACAGATTAAAGATTTTAAGTTTAATGACGAAAAAATGACCTTTTCTGGTTATGCGTCAACCTTTGGAAATGTAGATTCCTATGGTGATACCGTTTTCAAGGGAGCATATAAGGATACATTAGAAAACCGTGAGCGCTCAATTAAAATGAGATGGAATCACTGGGGTGAAGTTATTGGCAAATGGACAAGTATCAAAGAAGATGAAAAAGGTTTATTTGTAGAAGGTGAGCTTACACCAAATCATTCAAAGGCAAGTGATGTTTATGCAAGTCTGCAACATGGTGCTATCGATGGTTTAAGTATTGGTTACATGCCAACAAAAGAGGCTCCTAATGAAACGGGCGGCTGGGATTTAAAAGAAATTCATTTGTATGAGATATCAATAGTTGAAGAACCAGCGGACATCCATGCAACGGTTGACAATGTGAAAAGTCATATCGAAAGCCTTAAAACTATCAAAGAAATTGAAAGCTTCATGCGCGATGCAATGAGGTTATCACCTAGTGCGGCAAAAGCTTTAATAAGCCGCATTAAAAACGGTCAGCGCGATGTTGACGTAATTGACTGTAGTGAGTTAATAAAAAACGACCCATTACTTAATTTTATAACACGCGGATAACCGCAATAAACAGAGAAATATTATGGAAATTAAAAACGCAGAAGATTTGCTAAAAGCAATCGAAGCAAAAACAAAAGCAACTTTAAAAAAATATGAAGAAGAAGTTGCTGCAAATGGCGTGGCAACCCAAGCCGTTAAAGACGAATTAGTCAAAATGGAAGCACAACTAGCTAAAGCTAAAGAAGAAAAAGAAGCTTTATTCATTGAGTGGAAAGAATGGCAACAAAAAAACACTGGAAATCCAACGGGTGGCTCTAAAGTCAAAACAATGGCTCAAGAGTTAAAAGAAAATTCCGAAGATTTGAAGTCAATTGCAAAGGGCTTGTCATCAACTGAAGTCTTAATCAAAGCTGATACTGTACGTGCATCAGTTTCAGGTGATGAAAATGCACTACAGTTACCAAGCGTTGGTCAGTTAGCCCATGCGAAACTAACGGCATACGATATTTTCACAAAGATTCCAGTATCGGACTCTAACACGGGTGGAACAATCAGATATTATGATTGGGATGACGCGACTATTGTTAGATCAGCGGCTGCAATTGCCGAAGGCGCTGTATTTCCTGAATCAACAGCTAAATTCATCAAGCGAACTTTAGAAATTGAAAAAGTTGGTGATACCTTGCCTGTATCTGAAGAGTTTTTCGAAGATGAAGCAATGTTTGCAGCTGAGTTGGGAATGTTCTTAGATACCAATGTCAAGATTAAACGCAATTCTCAAATTGTTAATGGCGATGGCGTAACACCAAATCTTAAAGGTTTAGTGACAACGGTTTCAGCATACACGGCAACAGCATCAGGTATTTCAGATGCTAATATTTATGATTTACATGTAAAGGTCTCTGAAGATATTACTGCAACAGGTGGCGCTAAATACGCACCTAACTTTAGCTTCATGAATATCGTTGATATTAACAGAATGAAATTGAAAAAAGATGCTAATGAAAATTACATCATACCACCTTTTGTTTCAAGAGATGGAGGCGAAGTAGCTGGCATGGTTGTATTAGAAGAAAATACAATAACAGCCAATACAATGGTAATTGGCGATAGTCGATATGGTCGAATCTATGAAAAAGAAGGTGTTACCCTATCTAGAGGCATGGTAAATGCTCAATTTGTTGAAGATATGGAAACTTTAAAAGTTCGTACAAGATTAGCGTTCCTCATTAGAGGTGCTGACGTTGGTGGCTTTAGAAAAGTTACTGATATTGATGCAGCATTGGTCCTTTTAGCAACCGTACCTGCTTAAGTCTAGTTATTTGAACTTAACAAAGGCAGCTTAGTAGCTGCCTTTTTTTATTGGAAAAGAATATGTATAAAGCAAAAAAAGATTTTAATTGTGCCGTTTTAGGCGGGTTTACCAAAGACCAAGAAGTTGAAGAGTCTGAAAGAGCTGAACAACTTCATCGCTTGGGTTATCTTGAAAAATTAACTGTCGAAACCAAGGTCGTAGAAGAAGAAGTCGAAACCAAGGTCGTAAAAAGAAAACCAGCCAAAAGAAAACCAGTCCAAAGAAAAACAAAATCCAAAAAATAACAATCAATCCAGGATAAATTATGAACAAAAATTATTATATAGCAAAAGTTGATTTCCAAAGACCAGGCTTTGGGAATGTAACAAAAGGCGACATGTTTGAAAAGACACCTCAATCCGACCATATGAAATCATTGGGTTATTTTGTAAAAAATCCTGATTTTGATGATGTTAAAGTCAAAGATGTTGGTACAAAGCCAGCGGCAACCAAGCAAAAAACTGCTAAGAAGTAAAGATGATTAACTCTCATATTGCATCAAGTGTTAATGGAACATATCCAGTAACTCTTGATGAGGCCAGAGATATATTAGAAATTGTTGACACACGACATAATTCAAAAATTAATATGCTGATAGCCGCAGCGACTTCAAAAGCTGAAAATTATACTGGCCAATATTTTGTAAGTAGGTCGGTTGTATTTAATCTTGATAGATTGTACTCAAAAATAAAATTACCAATTCATCCAATAACTTCAATCAACAGTATTGAATATTTGTCTGAAGGAAATTTTGTGAATCTTGATGCAACTGAATATGAAACTGATGTAAATGCGTTCCCTCCATTTATTAAAATATTAAATATACCAAATTCCGACACCGTCACTAATGCAATAAAGATAACCGCAACTGCCGGCTATCCTACAATTGAATTAATTCCTGATGATGTTAAACAGGCAATATTGTTTTTTGTATATCAATCATTCCTGAATCGTGGGAACAATGATGACCAAGTTGATAAAACCTTCAAAGACATGCTTTATTCATATAGATACATGAAATTATGATCAAGATAAAACCCTCTTTATTAAGGCATACAGCAACAATCCAAAGGAAAGTTTCATCTAAAGACTCCGAAGGCTTGGAAAGCTATGAATGGGAAGATGTGCATACAGAAGTTCCATGCAGGGTAAAGAGTATCAGTGGGAGCGAGATGCTTTCATCAAATCAACTAATAAATCAAATAATTTCAGAAATAACCATTCATCATATAAGTCCAATTGATCCATCAATGAGAATAGTTGTTAATAACAAGAACAATTATATTAAATCAATCATGCCTGATGAATATGACAATATGTTCTTTAAAATCATGACTCAGCAAAACTTTAATGAGTGAATTAGTAAAACTTGAAGGGCTTGAAGAAACAACCAGAAATATGCTCAAGTTTAATACTAGATTTGATAAGAATGTTGTAGCAATCTCATTAAGAAAAGGGGCAAATATTATAAAAGCCCAGGCTATAGAAAATGCACCACATGATCCATCTCCTGATGGGGTTCATATTAAAAAAGATATAAAAGTAAGGAGAGATCCAAGGCCTCAGTCTCAAGGAATGACGGAAATAATGTATGTAAAGCCATACGGGAAAAAAGGAAACAGAAAGTGGGGCAAAAAAAGAATCAAGTCAACAAGACAGTATTGGCATATTGTGGAATTTGGAAGCATCAAACATAAAGGAAAAAGGTATATGACAAGAGCTTGGGAATCAAAAAAAATTGAAGCACACAATGCAATATTAAATGACCTAAAAAAACAAGTTGAAAAACAAGTAACAAGAATAAAAAAATGAGCATTTACACCACATTAATCAACAATACCGATGTAACAGATATTGTTGGTGAAAACATTCATACTTCACAGGCTCCTGATAACGCACAAGCTCCTTATATTATTTTGGAACACATAACCGGCACTCCTGAAAACTATACTGACGAACCGCCAGATGCTGACTATCTAAGAGTGGCAATAAAATGCATCGGTAATACTCAAGTTGAATCTATTTCATTATATAAAAAAACTAGAACAGCCCTTGCCTTGATTGGTTACGAAAAACTGCGCTCAGATTATGGAGAATTTGATAAAAGTACAAAATTGTACTTAACCACATTTGATTTTAGTAATTGGGAAAACAGATAACTCCAATTGCATAGGTCGATACACAACCCGCTTAACGCGGGTTTTTTTATGCCCGCAATTTCGCAGGCGAATATTAATAGAGGTAAATTATTATGGCTTTAGTACTTACTCAAGGCTCTGCGTTATTCTTTTTAGATGATAGTGACGCGAACAACGAAGTCCGCAAAATCAAGGGCATAACAAACATGGGTTCATTCAGCCCAAGTGTAACAAAAATCCCAGCAACTGATTTGGACTCAGTAGCGGTTGAATCGATTTTAGGGCTGATTGACAATGGTTCTATTACATACGGTTATAACTTTCATGCAGATGATGCTTCTCAAGCTGCTGTAAAAGGGAAAGAAGGTTCATCAACCAACTACAGATTTGTGCAATGCGCAGGAGATGGCACGGTTATCCCTGTTTACAGCACACCTGGCATACCTGGAGGAACTTTCACTTTACCTACAAATGCAGAGCGCACTAGTTGGGATTATATGGCAGGAGTTGAATCAATGACAACTGGTGGCGGTACTGATGATGCGTATCGTGGAGATCTTAATTTATCCGTTTCAGGTGCAGTTACATTAACACGTAAAAACGCCTAATAAACCAACTTAAAAGAGCGGGGAAACTCGCTCTTAAATTAAACAGAAGAATCAAAATATGAACTTAGAAGAATATACAAAAAAAACCAGAACCACAGAATTAAGCGTTAGCCATCGAGGAAAAGATATTACATTCCATATCAAGCCGCTTATGTCAGGTGATCAAGAAGTTATATTGGAAGGACTTGGTGATTTAATGTCCATACAAGGCAAATCACAAGCAGCAGAAAAAGAAGGCAAGTTATATATTCCTACCGGCCAAGAGTTTAAAGATTTACAAACATATGATCGTAAAGTTACACAATTTGTATTGTGTAATAGCGAAGGGAAAAGGTCATATAACTCTTATGCGTCAATGGTAGGCAAAATAGAATCAAATTTATTAACAAAAATATCTGACAAGATTAAAGATGAGTTAGAAACACCAGAAGATACAGAATCTGCTGAGGGAAACTAACGAAATCCGCAAGACTAAGGTTCCTTATTGGCCTTGCGGACAGACACGGAAAATCACTTACTGAAGTATTAACAACTTATCCAGCATGGGAAGTGCCTTATTGGGAAGTACAGTGCTCAAAAGAAGGAAACCATACAGGAAAATCAAGTGAGGTTCTACTTGCACAAATTTTATCCTACCTAGAAAGATACTTTACTAAATCAAAAAGAAAAGTTGATGAAATCATGCTATCAAATAAGTGGGAACTACCTCAGAAAGAAATCAGCGAAGAAGAAAACATAGATCAAATCACAGCAATGTTCGGGAATATAAATGTTAAGTAATAGAATCGGCAACATGGCTATTCAGCTAGGCCTTAATCTTACAAAGTTTACTAGCGATTGGAAACGTGCAGCGCGTGACAATAAAAAACACGCCAAAAAAATGCGTCAAGATTTAGAAAAATCTATGAAAGCAATGGCTGCCGCAACAGCTAGTGCAACCGCAGCCCTTGCATTGATGGTAAATAAGACAGCTAAGACAGGTGATCAATTATCCAAAATGTCACAAAAACTTGGTGTTGGTGTTGATTTTCTGAGCAAGTATGATTTTATTGCTGGACAAGCTGGTACCAATCTTGAAACCGTTGGTACTGCCGTTAAAAAGATGGAAAAAAGCATCAATGATGCAAACAATGGATTAACAACCTCAATACGTGCCTTTGATTCACTAGGCATATCATTAGATACACTCAATCAACTCTCACCTGAAGAACAATTCAAACTGCTTTCAGAAGCAATGGGCAAGGTAGAAACCCAAAGCGTCAAAACAGGTGCTGCTATGGATATTTTCGGACGTGCCGGTACTGAATTAATTCCGATGTTTGAAATGTCAACGGCTGAAATGAACAAGCTGAACGATGCCAATGAAAGGTTTGGCGCAGTTGTTAGTGATATTCAAGCAAATTCCGCAGTTCAATTTACAGATGCTTTAGACGCACTACAAAGAAACGCAGAAGGCTTTAGCAATACATTATCATTTGCGCTAATGCCAGCGTTAACTGAAATTATAAGCCAGTTTAATGACAGCACCATTCGTGATGCTGATGATGATTGGCAAGGTCTTCAAACAACCTTGGCTAGTGTATATGGCGGTGTTTTATTGGTTAAAGGTGCATTTGAGACAGTTGGGAATGCATTAGGTCAAATAGCTGCAAAAACTGTAGATTCATTTGTGTTAATGGCAACAGGCCTAGAGTCTTTTATTAAAAGAGTTCATCGAGGATCTGCAATTATTGCGAGTTCTTTTTCGGATGATGCAGCAGCTACCGTAATAGAGTTAGACAATGAAATAGCGGCTCTTGATGCAAAATGGGAAAGCTTATATGCCACAATAGCCAGTGCCCCCGACACAACCATACTGCAAGACACATCAAAAATATTCGAAGACATATTCAAAAAAATAGACAAGGTTAAAAATGCTTATTCTAAAAACACTAAAGAATTTAAAAAAGGTGATAATCAATTAAAAAACACAGCTAAAGGCATTGGTGAAATAGGAAAACAAGCAGGCCTAACAGAAAAGGAATTAAATAAGTTAGATAAAGATTTTAGTTCAATAATCGATAAATATTTAACACCGCTTGAAAGATTGGAAAACCAATTCCATTCTGAAATAGACACTATTGACAAGTGGTTAAGTCAACAAGAAGATTTTAGTACAGCAATGGTTACTGCAGCAAATCTTTCAAATGCAGCAAACGAAGCTTATGAAGCTGGTAAAAAAGCCATAGAAGAACAATTAACGCCTTACGAAGAATTAATTAAATCAATGAAAACTGAACTTGATTTAATTGGCAAGAAAGGTCCGGAACTAGATCGAGCAATTGCAGTCCAGGAACTTGCAAGAGCAGGGATAATTAAGACTGCGGACAATCAAGATGAATACAATAGAAAACTAGCTGAATATTTAGGTTTATTAGAACAAATAAACTCAGAAAATGGAATATTTGGTGATGGAATAAATAGCTTTGGCGATTTACTAGGCAAAGCATTCGAGGGCGGGAACTTCTTCGATGATATGAAAAAAGGATTTGATAACATGTTTAATCATGCTGAGAATAGAGCTGAAAACATGGCACAAGGATTTGCTGAGATTGCAAACTTTGCACAATCTGCAATTGATAGCTTTGATTCACACTCTGGCAAGGATGATGTTGGTCAGGCTTTGGCGACAATTAATGATATTGCTTCATCAGGGGCATTAGGTCCTATTGCACAAGCTGTATCTCAAGTAGCAACATTTGTTGATGCAATAACTGGCGGCCGATTATTTGGAACTGATTACGCATTAGAATCAGCACAAACAAACTATAGTATAGATCAATCAGGCGGAGGTGGTTCGCAATCACAAACAAATGTTAGACAGCGTTCATTGTTTCGTGGTCGTCAATGGGAAACAATTACAAGCGATTTAGAAAGCTCTGCACAACAAGCAATAGATAGTTTATTCAATCAAGTTGGCAGTATATTTGATGCCAGTGCATTAGCTGTTGGAAGTAGTTTAACAGATATTGTTTCAGGTGCATTTGAACAACAATTTGATGCTGATGGTAATTTAACAAGTGAAATATCAACAATTCTTGGACGTACATACAACGAAGATTTTGCAGGGTTTTCACAAAGATTAATTGCTGAAAATATAATATCTGTATTAGATAGCGTATTGCCACAAGTCGAACAAGAAGTTACATCTTTTGTCGGTGGTTTTGATAGAGAGTTTGGTGGCATTATTGGCGGAGAATTTACAAGCACTCAATTGGTAGGTGAAGCTACAGCATTAGCAGAACAATTCAGAAGTCAAGGAGCTGAAGCATTGTTAGATTTTGCCAATTATGCTTTGCAAGCCGTTGCAGATATTCAGTCAGGAAATGAATTACTGCTGTCATTGACCGATACCACAGGATTGATTCAGGAACTAGCAACATCAAACGAAACACTCACAGAAACATATGCACGGGTATCAAGTTCAACACAGTTACTCGAATCATCACTAGAAATAATAGGCCAATCACTTGATTTAACCCGCGATCAATTTATTCGATTTTCTGTTGATATTACAGAAGCCGCAGGAGGTGTTGAACAAGCAGCTGGACTATGGCAATCATATTTCGATACATTCTACAGCACTCAAGAATTATTAGATCAAGCCATTGCCAGTGCTACAGCTAATCGAGATGATTTACTTGCCGGACTAGGTATTGAACCAATCACACCTGAAGCCTTTAGAAATTTATTCGAATCAGTTCTACCAACATTGTCAGCAGATGCAATTGTTCAGTGGCTACAAGCCGCCGACGCAATTGGTGTAGTCATAGACTTAACAGCAGATTTGACAGCCGCACAGGAACAACAAGCCGAAGATTTAGCGGCAATGATGAGTGATATATCATCAGCAATGGAAGATATGGACTTATCACCTTTTGCCAAATCATTAAAAGATATTAAAGACGCCTTTAATGACCAAATAGCAGCAGCGCGAAAACTTGGAGCATCAGAAAAAGAATTGGCAATGATTCAACGCTATGCAACGCGCCAAATTAAACAAGCAATTGCAGAACTAGAAAACACAATATCGTCATCGATAACAGATTTATATGGTTCCAGTCTTGATGCTATAGAAAATCAAATTTCTGCATTAGAAGAACAACAGTCATTATCACAGCAAGTTGCACAAGAAAACATACAAAGGTACCAGGCAGAACTTGCGGCTATTAAAAATATTCATGATTATGTTGATTCATTACTTCTCAATTCAACATTAACACCATTAAATTTAGGCCAACAATTAAATGAAGCACAATCTCAATTTGATGCTTTGTACGCTAAAGGCAAAAGCGGTGACGTTGAAGCATTAAATGCTTTACCAGGAATAGCGAGTACATTATTAAGTCTAGGGCGCGAGAACTATGCAAGCTCTCAAGGATATACTGATTTATTTGATTCTGTTAGAGGCCAACTTTCAAGCCTTGGTATCTCTGGCTCGGAGCCATCTGTTCCGGCTAATTACGCCGATCCAAGATTGCTGGATCTACAAGAGCAACAAAGAGTTTTATTAGAGCAAATAGCGACAGGTGAAAGATTCACTGAAGTATTGGCATTAGCTGACCAAATCGCAGAACTAACAAGCGTAACAGGCGAGTCGTTTACAGGTTTAGCTGATAGACTCGGTTTGCCAATCGAACAATTTATTACAGATTTAGGTGTCAATCTTGAAACATTAACAATTGATACCGCTGTTGCACTTGCAGACGTTGCGCAATTATTAGGAATCGAATTAACTGAATTAGCTGATAGTGTTGGTGTATCTCTTGGTGATTTAGCAGATGCAAATAGTTTGTTAAATGATGCTCTAGAAACAACAATATCAGGACTTCCAACAGGAATACAAACCGAACTTACACCCTTACTGCAAAATGTCGAAAACGCAGCTGATGGAACAGCGCAAGTTGATGCATTAACAACATTAAGCAGCTATGTTGATAACTTAGCTGATGATCAACGTGATGCACTTGCACCATATTTTGAGCAAATAGATCCAACAACAGATGCACAACGTCAAATCGACTCAATGACATCTATAAATAACACAAATGAAAAAATTGTTAATAGTGTTGATAAAACTACTCAAGCAATAATTGCAGAACAAGCCGAAACCCAATTACAAATTGGGCTGGTACGAGATGAAATAGAAGACTTAGTTAAAGAAATTAGAAATCTAGCAAGTCAGGCGGCTGCATAATGAATAACACAGTTGTCAGATTATATAATCGAACCGTTACATTTCCGACAACTACTGAAGACGTTCCATATAAGCGCTTAAGCGAAATTTCAACATATAAAGTTTTGTTTTCTTTAATGCATGAGGTGATTGGTTATACAGGCGCATTAATTAGAGTGATAAATACAACTACACTTGTTGAACTTGATATACACCCAAAAAGTAACGGATTTCTTGATACAGCCGCTTTGCTGGCTCATGCAGGAGTTAATGATTGTGAAATCATGAAGTGGTACGATCAAATGGAAGTTGAAGATTTAATCGCTGGTGTAGGACGTAGACCAAAAATTGTGACTGCTGGAGTTTTAAATACCAATCAACATGGTCAAGTAGCGATGCAATTTAATGATACTTTGTTCACATCAACAATGCCTTATGGTGCAACAGACACGCCCGTCACAATATCCTGTATTTTTGAAACACCATCAGGTTCAACGATATCTGGTAGGCTATGTGCATCTGATACAAGCGGGGATTATGGAATCGAATTGATCACAATATCGAGTGATTACCTTTATATTAATACAAATACTACATCTGGAAATTATCTTACATCTAATAACACTAAGACAATTGAGGGTCACAATCGTTATGGTGCGTTTGTTCACATTAAAGCCGGCACAAGTGAGTTGTTTCAAGATGGGATATCAATTGATACATCAACTGCTTTAAACGCAAATTTAGACGTTGGAACAGCAAAATGGGCGGTCGGAGATAGAAAAACTACAGTTGACCTCCCTTTTAATGGAACAATGCAAATGATTGCAGTTCAACTATCTGATGAAAAAAGTAATCAATCTGAAAATTTCACAGAAGCTAACCCAAGGTATGAAATTGACGGTTCAGAAACGTGGACACCAGAAACAATCACAATAAAATTGCCAAAAGTAGTAATAGAAACAACAGGCGAATATTTTTCAGACACACCCGAATTATTACCAAACGGCGAATATGCAAACGGGCGTATAGTTGGCGATATAAATTTCAACCAACAAATGTATTTTTCAACATGGAATAGACCTAATGGCGGTTTGGGCAATGTGGACCTAGTAGGAATAGACAAAAAAATAAACCATCTGCCTGAAAGTGACTACAACAGAATAGATGTACTTAAAAGTGACGGCACAACATTATCAACATTCGGCAAGGCTGACATCGATAATATTGGTTTTATCGAGAAAGGACGAATTAGAATTTCAATCAAGTCAGCATTAGATAAACTCAATACACATTTACCAACAGAATTATTTGATAACACTTATCCAAATTTAGAAAACGAGCGAAAAATGCTAGTAATGGGTGAATGTTATTTAGTCAAACCAACCCTGGTAGATGCAACAACCAATAAATATTTTGTTTCTGATAATGTTCACAATATTGTCACAGTTTATGATCGTGGAAAAAGTGTCTTATTCACTCAAGTTACAAATGGCTTTACATTAAATCAGCAGCCTAATGGAAAAATATTAGTAGTTGCACAAGGCCACACGGATGGCGGCACTTATGAAAAATACATTGGCCAACACATAGCAAGACTATTAACTAACATTGATTTTGAAATAGTGCCAACTGATTTTGACGGTATCTATCCAACAATTGAAACATGCTGGAGCGGAACAAGCGAAACCGTTGGTGATGCTATCCGTGAATTAATAGACGGCTTAAACATGTATATGTATGTAGATGAAGAAGCCCGTTTAAGATTTGGTAAATTAGCACTACCAGTTTCACCAACAGATACATTGCAAGAGTTCGAAGTGCTTGGGGATATTAAAGCATTCAAAGATCGTGCGGCTACATTGTCATTAAACATGTCCAATAACCGTAATTTCAATCAATTTGAAGAAAGCGAAATAGTTTATACAGCACTAGAAGCAGACAAAGTTAATTTCCAGAAAAAATACAAAACAACAGCCATCGGAACAGGGCTAGATCCTTTCTACATTAAAAACAACGAATCACAAAAATCACAATCAACAGGCGGTATTGCAAATGCACAAACAATACTTGATGACAAAATAGCACTATATTCATCCCTTAGATATTTCTACGATTCAGCTTCAGCAAGAGGATACACAATGAACCAAGTAATAACAGTAACGCATAGTGAAAAGAACCTAGAAAATGGAAAAAATTTACTCGTGATTGGAAAAAATAAACATGCACTTACTAATAAAATAGAATATATATTGTGGGGTTAATATGACATTTAAACCATTTATTGGATTTGACAACGCTTTCGATGAAAACTCAACAGCATCAATCAGTGTTGCAAGCGGAGGAGGCACATTAACGAACAAAACAGATTTAAACAAAATAAAAAATAGAAGTTTGCAAGATAAGTATATATTTAATTTATCAGCCGCTGGCAATGTTGAAATTATCTTGACAGATTTAAATCATAATGTCGATTTTGGCCAATATCTTTGCTTAATGAATTTAGACTTTAGATTGTCGGCAAGTGTAACATTTGAATTTTACCTAAATGGAACGTTACAAACTCATGCAGTTGAGGTGTTAATTAAAAAAAATATATATATTGAATATGGAAATATAAGCGCACATAGATGTTATTATTTCATTTCGGAATTAAATTTTGATGAAGTTAGAATAACATTAAATGGCGTGAATGACCCTCTTACAGATTATAGCTTGGGAAATGTGTATATTGGAGGACTAGAATATTTATCAATTAAGCCAAACATGAAGATTACATCAATTGACAGATCAAAAACAGATGAAAGCAATGGTGGTCAAAAGTACGCACAAGAGGGTGTAATTAGTGAAGTTGTTAATGTAGAAACAAATCCTTTGCCTTCCTATGAAACATTTATTGAATCAGCGAGCATAAAATATATTAATCAAAAAGTAGGTACGTTTAAACCTGTTGTTTTCATACCGTCTTCCGATGAAGCAAGCACTCTATATTACGGTGCATTAACAAAGCCTATTGAATTTACACAAATTAAAGCAAAAGAAAAATCAACTGGTAACTGGCTATGGACTGCAAAATTCCAAATTGAAGAAGAGTTATAAACAGTTAATAACATCATCATGCTAAAACTCATCAAAGCATTCGTGTCACGCATGTGTCACGCAAATTGGTATAAAAACGCATAAATCGACGAATTATCATTATATAACCCGTTACAACATGCGCGTATTTACTAGACTTTGAATGATATACCCTCGTTGACATCGAGGGGGTCGGCAGTTCGATCCTGCCCGAGCCCACCAATCTAAGTGCTTGAAAATACTCATATTATTTGTTTGTAGAAGTTCAGAATTTATCTGACATTTACCCGTTTCTCAATAACTTTTTGTTAGGTCAGGTTTAGTTTATAAACTTCTTCTTCCAGACTTCTTTTCCATCGATGAGAGTTTCAATCGGTGTTCTCCCACAGCAAATTTTGCCTTGGTGAGTTCGTTGAGTATTATATTTTATCAACCATTGGTCAAGGTCTCTTTGTAATTTCTCAACTGATTGATAAATTTTTTTGCGTAAACATACTTGGTAAAACTCATTGAGTATCGTCTAATGAGAGCGCTCACATATGCCATTTGTTTGAAGTGACCTCATTTTGGTTTTTGTGTGCTCAATATATTCAACGCCATGTAGAACTGATAGCCAGGATGAGCAGTATCTATCTCTCCACAGGCGTCATCATCATGTTTCTTACGTTCCATTGCTGCAACTTGTGCTTCAGTTAGAATAATTCCATCTTCTGCAACCCTATCAGACAAGGATTTCAAGCGTTGTTTAAAACAAGCAAGATCATTGTGTAACCAGATGCTTCTTACTCTACTAGGTGAGACAAAAGTACCACGTTTACGTAGTTCATTACTGATTCTTAAAGTAAACCGATAGCGCCGAAATGCTATAAATCTGACTGCATGGTAGCTTAATATAATAAAACGATTAATTTGACGTATAACTGGTAGGTTCAAAAAAAAACGCTCTGGGACATTGTAATTTCTATCTGAACGTGGAATAACCCACTGCACATTCCCCATAAATAATGTCAGCTTATCAACTTGGTTAGCAATCGCTGGAACGATTTGAGCCGCAGAACATCCAGAACCTATGACACCAACACGTTTGCCTTTATAAGTTACGCTGTGGTCCCACTGGCCAGAATGAAATTTTGCACCTTGAAAAGAATCAGCTCCTTTGATGTCGGGAATATGTGGGTTGGCCAGTACGCCACTGGTATCGATAATGAATCTAGCAGTGTACTTATGGCCCGAGGCCACATCAACATGCCACAAACAGTTGTTTTCATTATAAGTGAGTTTTTCACTGATCGGTTTGTATGGGTGTGTTTTCTGAGTTTGAATTTTTCTATGATATGATTGGTATAGTCGAGCAATTCACTTTGCGGAGAATATTTCTTGGTAAATTTGTAAGGAATATAAGAGATAGAATATAAACCAGTCGGCACATCGACTTCAGCACCAGGATATGTATTGTCCCGCCAAGTTCTACCAAGCTCAGAGTTTCTTTCTAACAAGATAAAGTCATTATGATTCTTTTTTTGCAAACGTATTGCCGATAATAAACCAGAGAACCCTGTGCCGATGATGGTTTCAAAATATTGCGATTTATTGTTGGTGATACTATTTTTTTGTGTTGGAGGATTTTGCATTTAATAACCTTAAATATTGAGATTAAGTTAATAGAGCTTATATCAATTCAAAATCAATCGAATTTATATTTGACTGGAGTTTTTAAATAGTGATTTGGGTTAAGCCAAATACTCCTTGCACAAAAAGCCAAGGATAACTAAAATAACCAACCATTAAAGATTAACATAAAAAGTTAAAATACTTTGCGCCTTCTTTGCGCCTTCTTTGCGCCTTCTTTGCGCCTTCTTTGCGCCTTCTTTGCGCTTTTTACGTTACTAAAAATTCAATAGGTACTCGACAATGATCAGTTCAGATACTTTAAATATTGTAACTAACAGTAATGATGTGGTGTCACATAAACTTACGCATGGGCCGGTCATTAGGAACTTGAAGATATTAACTTGTTTTTTTATAATTACTTTATTCCAACCTTTGTACGCTAATGAAATTTTAGAATATAAAGAAAAGTTAATTGAACTGGGTAAAATAGACCAGCAAAGTAGAAGCGATAACTTATATTGGGATGAACAAATTAAGCTTGATAAATCTAATTTAAAACAGCTAAAAGAATTAATTAATAAATTTGGATTCCCAACAATAGATAAGGTTGGTAAAAAAGCCCACATATCGGCTTTTTTAATGGCTCAACATGCTGTGAATGATAGAGAATTTATGAAATTTTACCTCAAAGAAACTGAATTAAGATTACACACTGGTGCAATAATTAATAAAACTTATGTATATTTAATTGATAGGATTAATGAATTATCTGGGAAAAAGCAAATTTATGGTACACAGGGACAATGCGTAAATGGAGAATATAAGCTTAGTTCTCAAGTTGAAGATATTAATAATATTGAGAACTTAAGAAAAAAAATAGGTTTATTAAGCCTTAATGATTTTTCTAAACAAGCCTGTACGCACTGAGAACAGGCTTTAAGTACAGTAGTTAAACAAAAACAAGCTATTTTCTTATTCATTTTTTATAACTGTTTTACTTAATTAAATACTCCTTGCAGATATTGGTAATGATAACTAAAATAGCCAACCATAAATCAATCTAAATACTTTGCGTAACTTTGCGCGTTCTTTGCGCTCTTTGCGTTACTAAAAAACAAAAAGGTACTCGACAATGATAAGTTCACATATACCAAATGTTCCAGCTCCGATAAATGAGCCGATTAAACAATACGCACCCAATTCAGCTGAAGCGATTTCACTAGCAGCCGAGTGGGATAAAATGGCGGCAACTAAATATGAAATTCCTTGTGTGATTAATGGCAAAGATGTATTTACAGATAAAACCGAAAATGTAGTGATGCCGCACAAACATGCACATGTTTTAGGTGTTTCGTACTTGGCTGGAGATAAGGAGCTTAATGATGCCGCTGATGCAGCTATTGCTGCACAAGCACCATGGCGTGAAATGGCTTGGCAATCTCGTGTTGCTGTGTTCTTACGTGCGGCAGATTTATTGGCCGGGCCTTATCGCAATACCATTAATGCCGCTACAATGTTGGGACAATCTAAAAATTGTATGCAAGCTGAAATTGATGCAGCTTGTGAGTTTATTGATTTCTTACGTTTTAATGCCTATTTTTACCAACAAATAATGTCACAACAACCAGTCTCATCAGAAGGCGTGTGGAACCAATTGGATTGGCGTCCGCTTGAAGGCTTTGTCTTAGCGATTACACCATTTAATTTTACTGCGATTGCGGGTAATTTATCAGCAGCTCCTGCCATGTGCGGAAATACGGTTGTTTGGAAACCTTCTGGTACACAAATGTTATCTGCACATATCATCATGAATGTGTTTAAAGAAGCAGGGTTACCTGATGGTGTGATAAATATGGTGGCAGCTGATGGTCCTGATGCTGGCCGTGTGTTATTGCCTCATCCTGAATTATCTGGAGTTCATTTCACGGGTTCAACAGCTACATTCCAACACATTTACAAAGAAGTCGGTGGCAATATCGACCGTTACCGAACTTATCCACGCATGGTTGGCGAAACAGGCGGTAAAGATTTTGTTTTTGCACACAATTCAGCCGATCCAAAAGCTGTTGCAACAGCGATGTCTCGCGGAGCGTTTGAATACCAAGGGCAGAAATGTTCAGCAGCTAGTCGTGCTTATATCCCAACATCTCAATGGGACCAAGTTAAAGATTATTTAGCGGCAGATTTAGCCAGCTTCAAGATGGGTACAACCAGGGATTTCGGAAATTTCATCAATGCAGTAATTGACGAGCGTTCATTTGACAAAATTGAAGCATTTATTGAGTATGCTAAAAATGCAGATGACGCAGAGGTGATTATAGGCGGAAAATGTGATAAGTCTGTTGGATACTTTGTAGAACCAACAGTTATCCTAACAACTAATCCAGGTTTCAAAACCATGGTCGAAGAAATATTTGGCCCAGTTTTGACAATCTTTATCTATGATGACAATAAATTAGATGAAACCCTAGATATTTGCGATAAAGGTTCGCCATATGCATTAACTGGTGCAATCTTAGCGCAAGACAGATATGTGATTAATCACATGGCTGATAAATTAAGATTTGCTGCAGGTAACTTCTATATAAACGACAAGCCAACAGGAGCGGTAGTAGGACAACAACCTTTCGGTGGTGGACGTGCATCAGGAACTAATGACAAAGCAGGTAGTGCCTTGAATTTATACCGTTGGATGTCTCCAAGGACTGTTAAAGAAACATTTGTTCCGCCAACAGATTATAGATACCAGTTTTTGGGGTAAGGTTAGTTCTAGCAAACGCTGATTAATTATGTATTTAATCAGCGTTTCTCACCTTAGTCAGATTCTCAGTTAAGGTATATGGGTAACTATTAAAAAATTATGAAGATTCAATTTAATCGGCTCAATCACATTCAAATTTGTATTCCTAAAGGTGAAGAAGCAAAAGGTCGTGAATTTTATTGTGGAATTTTAGGGTTGAAAGAAATTGAAAAACCAGAGAGAATGAAAAACAACGGTGGATTTTGGGTTGAAATTGCTGATATTCAAATTCATATAGGGACAGAAGAAATGGAAGGGGCTTCTAAAAGGCATCCAGCTTTTGAAGTAACCGACTTAAAAGCAATAGGGGAATATTTA
>Ga0209345_10000653_pt1 | contig 44421 bp, 58 predicted proteins | sample Cruoilmetagenom7_FD_187294 | JGI IMG/M metagenome (GOLD analysis project Ga0209345, IMG submission 187294) | Oil polluted marine microbial communities from Coal Oil Point, Santa Barbara, California, USA - Sample 7 (SPAdes) (version 2) | ecosystem: Environmental > Aquatic > Marine > Oil seeps ...
AACCTGCTGACGCAGCACCGGCTAATCCTTTTGGCGCACAAGCCGCCCAACCTGCTGACGCAGCACCGGCTAATCCTTTTGGCGCACAAGCCGCCCAACCTGCTGACGCAGCACCGGCTAATCCTTTTGGCGCACAAGCCGCCCAACCTGCTGACGCAGCACCGGCTAATCCTTTCACCAGCCAAGGTACACCACCAGCACCGACTCAGCAGGTTCAGAGTATTCAGCAAGAAGTTGCTGCGCCTGCGCCTCAGCAGCCAGTTCAGACTGAGCAGGCGAATCCTTTCGCTAACGCTGGTCAGGCTGGTCCGGTGGTTGACACATCTAATGTTCCAGATGCTGAGGTGGTTAATACACCTACCGCCGCACCTGCTGCAGCGTCAGACACGGGATGGCAGGAACCAGCGCCAGAAACGAGCGCTAATATGGTTTCGCAAACCAGCACCAGCGGGTTCCTGGCCCTTAACATGATGATTCCCGCTGACCGGTATGCTGATGCAGTCGCGGCGGTCGGACGTATCCTGAAGAAGAAAGGGTAAGTTGATGTCGAAAACTGTTACAAAAGAGCAGGCACACGCTTTGATAGCTTTTATGGAAAGTTTCGATTTACTTACTACCGGCGTCTGGCTATCCATTGAGTCTGAAATGCGTGCCAACTGGGGGGTAGAAGACCCAGAGACTATCCTGGAATCGGCCAGAGAAGCCCTTCAGTAAGGTGACGAACTTCATCTCCTCTGCGCCTCCAGCCCACAAAGTAACGGCCGAAATACTACGGCACGTTGTCGAATACTTTGAACACCTGGAGGCGCAAAAGAAGACCTTGGCCGACGAACAGAAAGAACTTCTGACAATGGCTAAGGCGAACGGATACGATACCAAGGTAATACGAAAGGTCATTGCGATTCGAAAGCGTGACGCAGAAGACTACGCTGAGGAATCAGCGGTAATAGAGATGTATCTCGAAGGGTTAGGTATGTGATGGCGATGCAAGGCTTTCAAAATTCGGTAAGTCAGGATGATGACGTAAACGACTTCCCAACTCCTCCTTGGGCTACACGGGCGTTCATAGAGCATATTATGCCAGATGACCTATCTGAGTTAACTGTTTGGGAGCCAGCCTGTAACCGTGGACATATGGTCTCACCTCTGCAGGAATATTTCGGCACCGTGATAGCTTCGGACAAACACGACTACGGTGCAGGGTATCCCCAGATTGACTTCCTTGAAGGTCCAACACCTATGGATCACGGGATGAAGGTAGACTGGATCATTACGAACCCACCGTTTAAGTATTCCAAAGAGTTCGTTTTACGTGCCCTTTCTATGGACGTAGAAGGTGTTGCTATGTTCGTTCGGGGGGCTTGGATTGAAGGAGGTAGAAGATACAACCAGGTTCTAAAACCACACCCGCCAGCTATCTACGCCCCATTTGTAGAGCGAGTACGTATTGTGAGGGGTCGGATCGAACCTGGGTCAACCCAAATGCCTTACGCTTGGTTGATGTGGACTAAACACACCGGCGCCACAAAGCTTCTGTGGATACCGCCGTGTAAAGAAAAAATGGAGAGAGAAGATGACTACCCCAACATCCCAACGGATACATGAGGTTTGGGAAAGCGGTTTCGTAAATCGCTGGCACTCGAACCCATGTTCAGCACTTCGTAATTCCCAAGACACAACCGACGCGCACAGCAACCGTGTGGCGAAGCTGGTTATCATGTTTACGCCACTTGCCTCTGGATTCACGTCTGATACAGCCATGGCTGACATTATGGTGGCCTGCGCGATGCACGACACGCCTGAAATCTTCACTGGTGACGTGGGTAATCCAGCCAAACGCCGTAACCCAGAACTAAAAAAGATTTTGAAAGAAGTCGAAGATAAATGGCTTTCGGATCGCGGCTTTACTCTTTACGAAAGCAAACTGTTGAAGATGTGTGACCTGTTGGACGCTATTCTGTTTGCCAAGAAGCACGCCCCAGAACGTTTCAAACGTAACGACTGGTGTGTGGATGTACAGAGATGTGTAGGCTGGGCTGGAAAGTTTGGGCTGGAAAGTTTGGTATTGGAACTAATAAATGAGGAGTCATCGTAATGGACGCTGACCAGATTGAAGAAAAGTACGGACCTTATGACGAGGTTCCTGAACCTGCAGATAAACCAGACCAGGAGTTCAAAGCCGACGCTGGGAAAACAAAACCTGATCTAATTGAGATGGGGTTCCCAGAGGCAATTCGTGGCGTTCAGGCGACCACCGACTATGGTTCGATCAAATACGATGAACATTCATGGCGTACCGTTCCCGACGGTCTCGAACGCTATGCACGGGCCTGTGGAAGACACCGTCAAGAGCGTCAGCGCGACTATGTGACTATGGGTCTGGCCGGGTCAATCATTAACTCAGTGGATGCTGAGTCTGGGCTGCCGCATATCGTGCATGAGATGTTCTGTCTCATGGCGATGTACGAACTGGCGCTGGCCGATTTGGTCCAGCAAGATGCTCATGGGGTCTGTTCGGCCAAATCCCTGAACGACACTATCCTGGCACAGGTGAAACACCCACCGCTCGACCACAAGAAGGCCGACCAGTGGTCTGATAAAGAACTGGATGTTTTTGTTGAGGACGGTCCAACCACACCGTTGCATTTTAACGAACTCAAAGAGTTCCTTGAGGGCGCCAAGGAAGGCGGTGTAAAATCCGCTGCTGAACGTGACAATGAAAACCGTAGAGAATCCGCTGCTGAACTAAATAAATACACCTCTGGAATATCGTCAGAGGTTTTAGAATGGCATCTTCGTACAGCAGAGAGGTTTCGTAAAGCGGCTAGTGCTGTACCTCAACCACCTTACCGACCTTTCTAAGTACACCCACCCGTCATGGCCCCGTCAGTCACATCAACCCATTGGCTGACGGGATCCGACCCTAGAGTGGGCATGGTGGTTCGCTGTTGTCCATATATTAGACACCCCGCGTCACCGGACACTCCTACGCACGTTGAAAGTAACAGCGTCAGAACAAGACTTCTCATTTCCATCTCCTATCACGGTCGCGAACACCCTCTTCTGGTGAGCGGCCTTTCTTCTGCGCGTCACGCGCCTGTGCAGCCCCTTTCGAACCATCCGAGACACCTTGCAGGGTATCCTTAGCGGCTTCCCCAGTGGCTTTACTGTGGCCATCAACACGCCCCTTCGAATATATAGACAGAATCGCTATGGCCCCGATAATAGCAGATATCAGGGCCATTTTGAATTTCGAAACGATTTTAAACGGGTTGAACACGATTCAGCCTCGCGGCAAAGTTCGTCGCCGTGCCAGTTCGGTAACGATACCGATGGTAGCGATAGATAGCGCCGCTGTTTGCGGGGTGAACAGGATCTGGAACACGGTCTGCACTTCCGGCAAAAGACCGATGGATAGCAGGGCCTGTGAAACGACACCGACCAGCACCAGGATACGCGCCCATAGAATTGTTAGACTGTCGCGGAACCATCCACTAATTTTCTCAAACATGATATTCATCCTTTCTTCTTTGAGAACAAAGACAATATACCCGCGATTAAACCAGAACGCCAGTGATTTATACGGATAGGTCTCTCCAACTTAGTCAGCGCCTTTCTCACATCGTTTCGTATGGCGTCACCTACCCAGATAGGGTCTTGCGGGTTAGCCAGACCAGGAAGCCACATGATGTCCCACTTGTTCCGCTGACTGATTCCGAGTGTACGCTCCACCTCAGCATGGGTTAGAACATTCTCTCGGGTTACCTTGATACCGTGCTCAAAGCATTTAGCTGCAACGAACTCCACCATACAGCCGTACTGTTCTTTAGTGATGGGGTATCGTCCAGCGCGAAACGGTATCTCGTTGGCGTTCGCCATAGCGTCCAGAGCGATACCTATAGCCCAAGAATTCGCGTTTCTGGTGTGTGCAGCGTAGGCGCCGTTAACCAGAGGTGGTATGTTACGGTCCTCTGGAACGCCTGGGTAGATCACAGCTTCTCTGCTGATGACGTAGTTGTAACTGTCTGCTTCATGGGGCGTAACCCCGTCAGCACCACCGGTCCAGTGCATTATGATACGTTTCATAGGTCATCCTTCCTGAAAAGCGACTTAACATCGTTCCTAACTTCGGTCATCATCTTCATTTGCGCTTCGTCACGCTCTTTCCGATGTTCGTTCTGCGTGTCAAGTCTGGTCTCCAGCGCCGTTATCCGCGCACTGTCCGTTAGAATCTTACGAAGTATGGTGAACACGCCAGCGCCTAAACTGGCTCCAATGGCAGCCCAGAAGGCTCCACTTAGCTGTTCTATACGCTCCCCTAATGTCATCGCCGTGACTCCCGATTCTTATTTTCTGCGTCCACTGTAGCATTTCCGAGCACAGCTACAAACTCTTTTAGGTCAATACCTTTGGTGGCGACGAAACGAAGTGCGTCATCCATCTTCGCTGGGTCACCTAGCATGTCAATAACCTTATTTGCAGTTTTGCGCGGTATTCTAAACCGCATCATGTACCTGGCCACCAAGTTGGCTTTACCGGCGCCACCAAGGTTCCCCAGTACAAGTGACTCTACTTGGTCGCGTACAGCAGCCACCTCCTCCTGAAGTTCTGAGGGTGACTTATTCGAGTTGGCCGCGCGGGCGTTATCAATGGTACGCTTCGTCTGCTGGGCGGATCCTACGATCTTCTCGCCACCCTCGCCGGGGATAGCCCGTCGAATGTTCGCTTGGATGTCAGGTGATTCCGCTATACTCTCAGCGGTCTTGGCGGCGGCACCTGGCGTGCTTCTCGTGGAGGATCTAAGATCAATTCTCGCTCCCTCCTCAACCCCTTTACGGATATCCGACAAGACTTTGGCTCGTGGGCGACCGGGAAGACGTCCTTGTTCCGTTCTCACGGCTAGGTTTTCAGGTGACACCTGACCACGAACGGCCTCTTTACCGGTGGCGTGTGCTTCGGCGCGTGTCATCTGGCGACCCCACAGCTTCACCAGACGTCCGTAGGAGGGGACTTCAGCGGTTCCCACAGGGGCAATGGCGTCACGAACACCTATCGCTTCTGCCTGTGCGCTCAGGTCACTGGCGTTACGTGCTCCGCGTGACGCAGCATGACGCATGGCGTTAGCTGACCTCAGAGACACTTTGAAGCCGTTCTTCTCGTAGTTCGCCAGAAGACTTTCGGCCGAGCGGAGAACACCGATCATGTTATTCACGTTGGCTTCAGCGTAACCGGCTTTCGCGGCTTTATCCATTTGACTGGACAAGGCGCCCTGCATACGTTTCAGGTTCTGCAGTGCAGCCAGTTCAGAAGGCGCCAGATTTGACGCGTTAAGTTGTTCGTCCAGTATCTCAGCTATGCGGACGTTGATATCAGATATCTCAGCAGCATCATCTGCCAAGTTTCGGCTGTTTATCAGCTTCGAAGTATCAGCCCGTAGAGTGGCGATGTTTTCCTTGGCCTCCACTGTGCGAAGAATTGCACGGGCTTCAGGGTTATGCTTTGCCTGCATGGTCAGGAAACCCTTATTCTGAGCCAGTGCGTTCATAGCGTCGTCACCAACCTGAACCATACGGTCTCCGTGAACACCCATCATATCTGTGAACTGGTTCTCAACCGTTGATTCGATCACCTCTTTGTCCATAAGGGGCTTGGACCCTGACACGGCACGCTCCAGTGTTTTGATGGAGTTATCCACCTGCGCCTCAGTCAAGTCGCGGAGGCGGGGAGACAGCCCGTTATAGTAGCGAGAAACATCTGAAATTTCGCGGGCTTGGTCTGGAGAAATAATCTCAAACAGTGCAGGTGGACGTCCATTTTCAGCCATGAACTGCTGGGCGTCGTTTCTGATACGTTCAACTGCAGCATCTGGGGTCTCACCTTCATTGGCGAGGGTTTTCAGAATACGCTTGGATGCAGATATGGTCTGCTGATCCGAGTTACCGAACGTCTGCTTTACCCAGTTAACGACTCCTCCGGCACCTCGTAGAGATTCGTTCGCTACCGGTCCTAGGAAAGCACCCACCACAGCGCCGTTCATCGCGGCATCGCGGACGCTCTCTTGGTCGGCGATACCACCAGCTTCATCAATAGCGTTTTCTACGCTTACCCGAATCGCTTCGAACCCTGCGCCGCCTGTAGCGCCGCCTACACTGGCTTGCACCAGGCGGGAGGCGAACTTGTCACGGCCTAACCAAGCCATTGTGCCCTTCAGGATACCCGTTTTGGACATAGCATCCATAGCTGCTTTACCACCCTTGGTGACACCCTTGGCCAGAAGTGTTCCCGGCGCCAGCATACCGACAACTTCAGCAGACATAGATACATCTTTACTGTAGCCCTCGCGGACAGCACCCAGAACCTCTTCATACCCGATGTCTGGGTTTTCATCGCGAATTTGACGGTGCAGTATTTTGGCAGTTATGACGTCAGATGCGCCGAATCCCATAGCCCGAGTGGCTCGCGCGGTCCAACCGGTCCATGTATTGGAGTCTGGCGGGGTGTAGGTCATGCGGGACATGGCTTTCTCAGTCTCCTGAGCCATATCCTCTACGTGAATCGCATCCCCGGCTTCAGGGTTTTCTGAGGTCTGAACATGGCTAAACCGCTCCCAAGGAGGAAGGTCTGTATCAGACGATTGGGGTTTAACGTCCGCATTAGAAAAACGCTCCCAAGGGGGTTGTTTATCAGCCATCATTTTCTCCAAGGTTTAGCCACAGTTTGCTGAAATCCATTGCGGGTGTTGAATCGGTACTGTTAGAGTTAAGGTATCTGGCAGACCGTTCTTGACGGTGTTGAGCCGCTGGACGTAGGAACTCGTTCACGATAACAGAACCCGCCTCCCCAGCCGTTGTGGTTTTCATCATGGCGTCGTAAGATCGCCGTTCAGAACCCCCTAGCTCAGTCATTAGGTAATCAAGCTGTGCGTCTGGATCGTTGTAAGCCACACCTAGGTTATCAGCGTATGATTCGTAATCCCTGCGTCGTGGCCCTGTAAGCTGATAGAGTCCGAACCCTCCGCGAGAACCTTTAACCGTGGGGTTCCGCTCGTTGATACCCGGATTGAATCTGGATTCATCGTTGATGTTCATAGCGAATCCCTCCGCTACGTGCTGGGGGAGGCCGCGTTTAGTCAGCCCTTCCACAACCCAGTCAGAATCGACACCACCGCCTGAACTGGAGGCGGATGGTAGGTAGGTTTCAATGAGGGAATCCCATCCCGACACTACGGCATCTCCCAGTTGTCTTGTTTTGATGGGTCACCGCCCTTGAACGTGGCTCCTGTTTCTGGGTCCACAAATCCTGGGGCTATTGGTTTGTTGGTTCTCTGCGCTTCACCCATAACTTCACCGTACTGACGTTCGAACTGCGCAAGGGCGCGGTCTACAGTGTCCTTGTCTTGGGAAGGGTCCGTGACAGTGGACAACCACATCTCCATATCTTTGTTGGAGTCAAACATACGTGCGCCCAGATCCTCTGCAGCTTTCACAGCTAACAGCAGGTGTGGACGGATGGACTCGATAGACCTGCGGAAGGATTCGTTTTCAGTACCGGCGGCACGTCCTAGAGCGCGACCTCCCCAAGTTCCTCTAAGCCAACGTAGCGAGTTGGTCATAACATCTTCGTCTGGGTTAACCATCCCACCACCTTTGTCGAGATTGGTGTAGTAGTCCCTTAGTTCGTCAATGACCGCTGACACATCCTTAGCTGTTGTGTCTCCGCCCTCCGAACCTGGCTTTATACCCATGATTTTACCCGCCCACGTCTTATCGGCTGCTGAGGCAGAAGGATCATTCATAATAGTTAGGGCTTTCTGGCGGTCTGTAGCCTTAGCTTTCACAGGGGTTTTACCGCTTAGGGAATTCAGGTAGTCATCCAGAACGTCTGGGTTATCTACCACGGCCTGACGCATCTCTGGTATGTCGGCTTCGTCAACACCCAGTACAGACAGAGTTTCCATATGTTGGTCGAAAGCCTCCCCGATGTCCTGACCTTGATCGCGGGCGGATCGTAGACCGTTCACCAGTCCCAACACAGCTTTACGCTTCCTGTCACTGGCTGCCACCTGCTGGTTTGTACCGTGAGTGGCTGCAGCGCGGCGTTCCCGTGAAGCGTTGATATCCCGATTCAGGGACTGTGTTTTCATAGTGGAGTCATGCTCTGCAGCAGTTTGGGTGGCTTGTTCAAGAGCACGGAAAAGGCCAGGGTTGTTGGCCCTCTCACCGTATTGCTTCACAGCTTCTTCCTGTGCGCGGAGTCTTCCGGGTAGAGCATACCCTTCCTCAAACGCGCCCAACATCTCAGTGGCTAATCCCGGCATGGTTTAAAGCCCCCATCCGTTTTTGTGAATGTCATACATGCCCCCAGCGGCCGCACCGATACCGTTGGCCACGTCAGCCGCACCTTGTCGGTGATACTTGGCAGCGGTGGCACCGCCAGACGTTCCTTGGCTTGCGACGTTATACGACGCCTGAAGACCCTGACCTTGAGTGTGTTGAAGCTGGTTCAGGTAGTTTCCGAACTCTGCAGAGGCGAAGTCCTGACCGTACTGGGTTAGGGCTTTAGCTGTACCGCCCGAGTTCAGGAGACCAGCGGCGGCGGCATTACCAGTTATGGCTCCAAGACCTTCACCAAGTCGGAACTGGTAACCGGTGCTGCCCCGGAACTGGTCGAACGCGGCTTGGGCACCAGCTTGGTCACCGCCTAACCCAAGTAGGGCACCGACATTTCCAGCGGCGGCCAACCCTTGATCTTGAGCCATACCTACGTTCTGGTCACGTTTAAGGTAGTTAAAACCTTGGTTAGATGATTTAGTAGCGTCCTTCTGGGCTTTGCGGCCCATTACTGCGGAGGCGATACCGCCGACTGCGGAGATGATACCCATGATGTGACCTCAATATGATTTTCGCTTGCTATTATAGTCCATAAACCTGTGCAGTGTCAAAACATACGAATCACCAATTTTCCTGGCTCCGATAGCCCTGTTTAACACGCGGGCTTGTTTCGCGGCGGGGACCTCTGGTGGAGTGGTTCCGGTTAGGACTTGGTAACCGTCGCTGAATAACCAGCGAATCATCTTCCTGACCGCACCGATTCGCACTCCATCTGGACAGAACCAGTGCACTGACCCTACTGACGGTGATAACTTCTCTATTATGATCCAACACCCATCTTCCTCCCGCACGTCCATGTGGGATGAAAGAAGCAGTAATTCGAAGTGATCTGAAGATTTGTGGTCTCCAAACAATCTGAACGCGTTCGGGTGTTCAGACACCAGCTTACTGATAGCTTCGAATTTGTCCGTCATGCCCTCCACCGGCCTTGGTTGTTTTGGGTTATAATCGTTCTTTTTCCGTTCGGGTAGACGATGACATGTGCACGTCGCCAAGACCCAGGACCTTTATTGTATCCTTGGTCAAGGTCACCGGTCAGACCAGCGACATAAACACCGTCATGTATCTCGGGCGTGTGGGTGTGTCCGATTGTCATACGGCTGGCCATGCGGGAGAAGCTGTAGGAAGAACCACGGGCACCGTTTGGCCCTAAGTCACCATGCATACCGCACTCGATTCCACCGCCTCCCGCGTCTTGACATATTGCGAAAGATCCGCCGCGCGGCACGAACCCGATTCCTTCAAGACGGTGTGGGTCTGCTTCCTTCAGCGCCCAGCGGAACAAATCGAAATCTTTATCGTTGTCCTGTAGGGACTGGTAGAAGGCGAGATTGCACTTGTGCCAGTACATGATGTTTGATGTGTCGTCGCGTTTCGGGTTCGCTTTCGACCACTGGAGGATCCTGTCGTCGTGGTTTGAGTATATCACAACAGGTTGGCAGAACTCTCGCTCAATATCCCGAAGTGTTTGGGCGCCAAGTGTTATCTGGTGCTCCATTACAGAGTGTCCAGCGGCCACCATAGTAGCGTGATGGAAGGGGTCTTTCTCCACCCATCTTGAGTGGGCTTCCAGAGCGACAAGATCGTGGATGAAAGCGTATCTTGGCTTCAGTGAATCCATCAACGAGTCGGCGCGGTGACCCCACAACCAGTCTGCCACATGAGGTTCGACTGACGGAACGTGGAGGTCGCCGAAAGTGACACCTTCAATTCTGTGGCCACCCGATATACGCCCATCTCGAACCAGAGTTTCCAAGTCCTGAAATGACCCATCCGTCATGGCAGATATACTTCTACACCAAGCAGATCCGGTATCGTCTACTTCAACCATCGTCGCACCTAAAATGTGGTGGAACTCAGCTTTCTTACCCGCTTTCTTCTCCACGTAGTTTGGAACCGTAACCGCCCCTGTCGTCATAAGGGACGGGGCATGTTCCCCTTTAACAGCCGGTGCAGTCTGATAAGCCAGCTTCGCGTGTGGAAACAGAGCGTCACGTCCTCTGGAGTAAGACAGGAGACCGGATAGGGGACGGGCGGCCGTTGGAAGGGTGTTCATGTCTGCACAGAACAGAACAGGGCCAAGGTCAACTGGGTCGAACCGTAGATACTCCTTCAGTTCGCTTCGAAAGGTGTTCGTGAGGGTGGTTCGATCACTGTGACGTCTTGTCTGATAAGTGAATCCACCAATCAGTATCTCAGCGTCAACATATTTGGCGTAGGCCTGTAAATTGGCCCAGAACTTTGGGTGTACATCAGTGTCATCTTGGGCTGAAGATACCAGCCAGCGGTGTACCTTACCTGCTTTCACCTCTCCCGCTGTGACTCCCGCTGGGGCGTAAAGCGACCAATCAGGGAGGTAGTTGTCTTCACCTCTCAAAGCCAACTTCTCTTGGTGTTTGATGAAGCTGTTAATCTTGTTGTTGGTTTCCGGGTATCCCAAGGCCACAAGGTCGAGGACAGCTTTTCTGGGAGCCGACCCTTTACCGCCAGAAACCCTGAATGGGGTGTATCCTTGTCTGAGTGCTTTCTCTACGGCGTCTTTCAGCCTCTGAGAGCGTTCTGGTCCTATCGGTGGTGTACCCATTGGTGTATTCTCCTGTTCTCCACCGCACAGCTAAACAGATGCGGTATGCTACGTCAACTGGTTAGGAAACACCCCAGACGTTCAGTGTCCCCGCTGTGAAGGCGGATCCTTGGTGGAGAACGAATCGCATGGCGTCAGCAACAGCAGTGTCACCCTTGAAAGTCAGAATGTGATACATGGCAGAGTTACCAGCGCCTCTGGTGTCAATCTGGGCAACACTGTCTGTTGTGTCATGGTACTTCATGGTTCCGATACCGTTCCAGTTTGAACCTTCGCCACCGATAATAGCCCAAGTTCGGGTTGCCGTATTGACACCCGTGAATCCGTGGTTTCCAATAAAACTTTCGTTGTAGTCACCAGAAGATGACAACCATGTGGTTCCACCGTCCTCGGATAGCTGTACAGCAGGTATAGTGTTGCTCGCACATATCCCACCAACTATCTGCCAGTGAATTTCTGAGTAAGAATCAAGACCTGTCACCTCTGGTTCGTTACCTGAACCCATGTCGTCAACAGACAGGTCAAATGTGTCGATCAAGGTGTACCCACCACCTGCACTGCCTCCACCAGAAAGGTTTTGCGTAATCTGCATCCACGTCCATTTACCTAACGTTGAAACTGTGTCAGAGCCGCTGGCGCCGCCCGTGTAGTTCATATATAGTTCAACAGTATCGGCGGCAGCGACGTCGATGGTCACAGAGCCGTTTATGGTTTGCGCCCATGAGAAGCTGTGGTAGTGCGTTGTTTCAGGGACTACTTTGGTCCCGTTAACCTTCACACCGACGCGCATGGTTGTGTCGCCAGCACTACCGTTGGTTAAGTGGACAGCCCACTGTACAGTGTATGTTCCTGCTGTGTCGATGGTCACGACACCTGTGGCTGTGGCGAGTGTTCCGAATGAGGCTGCTTTGTCCTCTGTATCGAACTGGATTTGGTTGTCGGTGGACTTGCTGATCGTATCCCCGGTGCTGAGCGAGTACGTTCCAAATTCTGCTGGTGTAGCTGCACCGCCGCCACCACCGCCTGGGGCAGCGCCGAATTCAAGACCGTCTTCGTCAGCGTTCACGACAACAGCGTTTCCAGCCTCGCCAGTGAAACCTGCAGGGTCTGTATCACTAAGACCAAGCCATGTCGTAACGCCAGCGGCTGGTGTTGTGAACTCTACTGCAGTTTCTGCGACATTTACAGACACTACTTTTCCAGATTGACCCGTGAAATTAGACGGTGTGTCAGTTAGACTTAGGATGGTGTCGGACACCATCTCCAATGCAGTCTCGCCCGAGTTTACCTTAATTTTCCTGCCAGCAGACCCTGAGTAACTGGACGGGGTGTCTGAAAGATCAAGGAAACTTAGCGCGGCCCACACTGGATCAAGGCCAGCCCCTAATGTTCGAAGGACGCGGCCGGATACCCCAGCGGCCAATGTTTTCCAGTAGGATGTGCCTCTGAACAGAATACTACCGTGGATAGCTGGCGCCGGATCCTGAAGCACGTCGATAACATCTGACACCTCCTCTACAGAGTCCAGAGAAACAATACCCTCGTTCACAGCTAACTGAGCCTGAATCCAACGAAGGAACTCAGGCGTTGGAGTCCCCTCTTCGCTGACGATTCTAACGGCTGTGTTTAGGGGTGATACTCGATTCGGCATCAGCCCGCACCATCAACATCTGCTTCGCACCGCCCGATGAACTTAACACCACCGGTATCATACAGTCGGAATACGCGACCAGGTGCGGCAAAAGCACCAAGCGACCTGAACTCAAGACGTTGTTTCGAATCAGTTGTTAGAGTTATCGAATACTCATTGCTCCAAGAAGCACCTTCGTCGTCTGAGAACTTCATATTAAGAACTGGTGATATGTCGTCAGCTAACCGTCCAGCGGACCCTATTAGGCGTAGAGCGTACTGGCGCACAACATCGACACCCTCAGCGAATAGGATACCGCGCACCTCATAGGATACAGGACGCCACCCTTCGTCTAGGAACGTGTCAGGCTCCATCTCATAGACGTTACCGGACTCAGCGTCACCGCCAACAATTCTCCGGCCCGTGCGCCAGTAGATACCATTCTTGAAGTTGAAAGCCCCGTTATACCCCGTGGTGTCGAACACTGACCACTGTTTCGTTGTCAGGTCGTACACCAGAGTTCCGGTGTTACCAAGGTCCAGACAGTAGAAAACATGCCCGTCGAACTCGAAAGTCCAAGCCCTTTTTAATGGCAAGTCCTCGAAACCCAAGGTGTACACCACCTGCATAGAGTCATGCAGCGCCCTAGACCGTCCTCCACCGCCTGTACCAAGTACCACTTGGAGGGAAGTGTAGGACTCCCGTACTCTGGATCCTGTGGATGATGAAACTATCTGAAGCGCTGCGTAAGGTGAACGAACGTGTCCCCCTATAGACGTAGTTACAGCTTGTAGGAACGCAGCGGAGGTCCCGAAGGTTGCCCCCGAGCCTCCTTGGTGCACGGTCTGAAGAACCGCACCTGCTGTGCGAAGATCAGCCATTTAAGCAGTCCTTTTAAACCTCAGACGCCCACCGATTATTGACGAAGGAGTTAACCCTGCGGCCGTGTCGGGGTCTTCTTCAAAAACTTGCCTTGCCCACGCTGGGTTGAGGTCAACAGATTGGGCAGCCCCAGCCGCTACACCAGCCGATGGGCCGATGAAGTCGAACTGAATATCTGCAGACCCAGCATCAGTCTTGTAGACTCTGGATGTGGCTTGGACACTCAGAACACCTGACACGTCGATTGGTAGCCTTTCCAAGGTGAAGTCTGCATCTGTTGGTATATCCTGACCACCTTCAAGGGTGGCTGCGCCAAAAGAGCCGCTGGCCATAGTTTCAGTGGTGGTTACGGAGTTACCTGCTGCCCCGATGGTGACCGCCCGGAGAGACATCTGAGGGGATAGGAACTGAATAGCAGTCACACTAGCGTTTGCAGAGGTGCCCGTACCGTATGTGGTTCCTTCCCCCGCGCCGTTGTTGATTGCCGCTATGGCGTTGTCAATACTGTCACTGACGGTAGCACCTATGATAATCTCGTTGGTGGGGGCGCCTGTGAAGGACGCTCGCCAGGTGTATGTAGTAGCGCCGATGGTCATAGTTTCGGCGGCAACTGGGTTGGCGCTCAGGGTCAGTACACCTTCAGCGTAGAGGTATCCCGCCTCAATATAGGTGTCGTCCCATGCAGGACGCTGGTTAAGTACCTTATACGACAAATCCCCGTCGCCGGGTTGATCTGCAGTTACAGGGCTGGCGTTCAGGGTCAAAGTACGTCCCACCGACGATTCGTCAGTTACAGAGCCGTTGTCATACCCCATAAGTAGAACAACGTCACCAAAGTCGGCATCCCCGCCAACATCTCGACCAAATTCTACAGTCAATGGTGTGTAGTTAGCGATGTAACGCCCGGTCCCTATGGTGAACCGTGTTTCGTCAAGATACCCGTCGAAAACAGAGGCGGTGTCCGGTGTGGAGCCATCTGCAAAGTCAGCGCCTATACCAAGTGACGCGGTTCCACTAAAGTACGTGTTGGCGTCCGTAACCGGGGTGCCAAGCTGAACCCCATCAACGAAGAAGTAAAGAAGTGACGAGTCACGCACCACAGCGATGTCGTAGTAGCGATCCATTAAAGGAGACCACGGTACGTTTTTAACTTCGATAGCTGCGGCGCCGGTTGTACTTGCTTCGAAAACCAGTGCCGAATCGTCAGCGTCGTAGTAAAATCTGTACCCCATGTTAGAAGGCTCAAACCACTTAGAGAACAGCATAGTTTTCGCACCAGTACCCGTCTGGAGACTGGAGATTCGAACTCTGGACTCCCATGTGAAGTCCTGTGCAGCAATCTCCAGATCAGCCGCGTCTGCACACCGAATACCAGTGTTGTTTACGTGCGCGTTCAGGATACCGTTCCCGATGTCCTCTCGGGAGTGGGCTGTCCAACCACCTGCAGCCTCTGCACGCATCTCTTGGGCTGAAACAAACACCTGACCCAGAGGACCGGTGTTGTATGAGCCAGTTGCGTCGGTAAGAACAATGTCTCGGACTGCACGGATGTTGTTGTCATAGTTCCCTGACGGGAGGTTGGATAATGAAGCTGGAAGGAATCCAATTATGTCGATGTTGTTGTCTGCTCCTGCAGGTTGACCCCCTAAAGACTGGTCTGTGAAAGCTACTGCAGCCAGGTCTATAACCTTTGTACCGGCTGAAATTTCGCCAACCCAAACTTCCACGTCCGCGTTCGAGTTACCCGCGTTTGTGGTCACTCTTACGTTTAGTGAGTACCATGTGTTGGGTGCGATTACAGTAGTGGATGACGCGCCTAACACTAAAGGCTCTGTGGTGTACCCAGAGGAGTTGTCAGACCCGTAAAGATTGGTTCCGTCAACAATTTCCAGGCGTCCAGACGCGTTAACCCGAAGGCCGCCGCGAATAGCCAGGTTAGAATCCATAAACAGGCAGACGTACCCGTGACCCCGATCAAGAGGTAGGGAGTCCATGCCAAAGGCCAGGTGCATAGTTCTGACTGCGTTGGTTGCGCCGGGAATTGCCAACTGCATGGATGCGGAACCAGGTCGTGACTGACCTATGCTTTGGCCGCCTTCGTTATCGGCTATGTCCATCCCGCTCGCTACCAGGGCGTAGTCACCCTGGCGGGAACCCCAAGGGGGAACGCTGATAGACATGGTTCCGAAAGGTGTCCATCTGTAGTTTCCATTCAGGTATGAAGGTAGGTTGGCCCACCCATCACCTAGAAGGGTTTCGTTTGTGAAACTCCAACCTGAAACCTCACCGTTACCCCCACCATAAGCTGCACCCGAGGAAGGACCGTATTGGTCAAAGCTACATGCGTAAAAGTTGGCCATTTTTATGCTCCTAAAGCGAGTCTAATCATTTCCTCGACACCGTGATTTGACACTCTGGCGGCCGATCCACCGATAGCATACACGACATTTTCTGGTCCTACAAGAAATACCTGCCCCTTGACGTTTACAACAGTTCCTTCAACACCGCCACGGTCATATACCCGTCCTGCGACTGGGGCAAAAGGGTTGTTCTGGTCTCCGGTCGGATACCAAACCTCTGTGGACCCTTCCCCGACAAACATAACTGTGTCACCTATTGTAACAACGTCAAGCGTGTCGTCAGGCTGGCTCTCAGCCGTGGCGAAGTTCAACGGATCTATAACGACTGCACCGGGTTCGATGAAGTAAAACCTGTCTGTGTTACCTAGAGCCACAATAACATAGCTTTTCAGTACGGTTATAGAGACAGGGGGAAGTCCGTCAGGAACCTCCACACCACTTAGCCCGTGAACGCCTCCGCCCAACAAGGTAACAGCCGCCCAAGACAGGTTTGCGGAGGTTTCTGAAGTTGTCAGTAGGTTCCCTGCAGCAAGGTCTGTTCGTGCCGTGGCAGTCAGTGTGGTAGCGTCAGACGTTGCCGTGATGTCGCCGTTCTGACCACCTAGGTTCGCAGACCAATCAGTGCCGGGGGTTCCGACAAAACTGATTACCTTCACCATGTTCTCTAAATCTTCTTGGAGGTTGGCGCCAATCAGTACCTTCCAAGGATTTCCGACCGTGCCCGCGCCATCTGTAATTGTAGCGGTCCATTGGTAATAAGTACCCCCGACCTCTATGGTGTCACCATCTACAACATGGCCTGTTCCGGTTAGAACTCCAGATGCTTGTACCCCGCCGCCGTAGAATTGCAGGTGCGATCCATCTGCCACAAACAGGCGTTCATACCCCGCACCAGCTATTCCAGCCATTGATACGGCGCCAGTACCGAACACGATACCTGTTATAGATATTGAGGATAGGTCTGGCTCTATCCGGTACAGAGTCTCTCCAGAAACCACGAAAAGCGCACCGTTGAACAGACCGGGAAGCGAGAAGAAACCTCTTACCTTACCCGTGCCCCAAGCCCCCAGTTGAGGGGTTCCTGGTCTGGCTATAAGGGAAACGCCTTCTCTCTGTGAAGGGTTCTGCTCGAAGAACCTGTTTCGAAGAACTGAAGCCGCGAATCCCGGTAGGATACGTTCCCATGACGTGAAGTTAAGTGAAACATTACTCACGAGAATGGGTCTCCGGTTCCGAATCCTTCCCCGGAGCTTCCGCCGGGTGGGTCATATGACTGCTGGGTTAGTGCTCCACCAGGAGTCCCCACTATTTCAATCCCCTGCTGCTCGTACTGGCCACGAATCAGGACACCCATCTCCTTGTACCGTAGAAGGGTGGAGGCTCTGGGGTCGTTACCAAATCTCGGGGATAGCCGAATAGCCATCGCTGTAATCCAGTAATCGTCGAACCAAGTCGGGAACGGTAGTTGGGACGTTAGGGCCAGGTCTTGAATCTCTACCCACGATCCTACGTCAGCGCGGTAAATCCAGCGCTTAGGAGCGTTCCGGTTCGTGGGGAAGTCAGAGGTGAGTGTCACCTGAGTTACAGACCCCGTTAGCCCGAACAAGGCCCCGTTAGCGTCCAGTGTCACAGATCCAGTGTGTCCTACGTCCACGTAGTCCATAATAGCCCCGTCTTGAGGCTGGAACTGGAAATAGACGGTTTTGTCTGAAGTGTTCTTCATCATCAACCGGACGTTAGCAGGAGGGTTTTTCTCACTGTTCGGTTGGACGATACCGCTGTCGCCAGGACTCGCTGGGTAGTTAGCAAGAAGTGCTGCGGTGGCTTGAGGTCGTGGAACCCACCAAGGGGTTAACTTAGTTCCGATCACTAGCCCTATAAGGCTGTCTGACAGTGCCTGAAGCAACACCAGACCCTCCGCGAGTTCGTCGGCCGTAGGAGTTGCACCTACAGCTTTGAAATTAGCCTCACGGAGGGCGCTGGTGATTATATCAGTCGGCGTTGCCATCAGAGGCTCCGGCTTGGGCTTCATCAGCCGCTTTCTTTTCAAGATGGTTTGTCAGTTGTTCAACCAACTCTTCTAGCTTCTTAGTGCCAAGTTGCGGCGCATACTGGACATCGTGCTTGTCTAGGAACTCTTTCATTTCAACCCGGTAAGCAGCAGCTTTTTCTTCTGCTTCTTTTTCAGCTTTCGCAGCTTCAGCTTCTGCAGCTTCTTTTGCGGTGTTCAAGGCCGCTTCTTTTGCGGCTTCAGCTTCTGCAGCGGCGGCACGGGAAGACGCAGCTTCTGCGGCGATAATTGCGCCAGCGGCGGCATCTGCTGTGGCCGCTTCGGAGGATCCATCGCGGTAAGCGTCGTAGGAAACGTAGCCATCTGGACGTTCATCCTCTGAATTGATAATTTTCTGGTTACCTGACTCATGGTGGTAAACCATTTTAGGGTACTCTTGACGTGACCGTTTTGCTGGTACGTTGTTCATCTGATTAGTTCTCCTGAAGTTAGTTTCGGTTGATGTTGTATTTGACACTGATTCGTAGCGTAGGTCAAGAAAAACCCCGCCCCTGTTTACAGGACGGGGTTTTGTTTTTACTCGCTTGTTGGCGCCTTTACGGTGTGCCGAAGAATTTAATACCCTTCCAGCGGTCGCGGGCCTGTGCCTCAACAAAGACGTCGATACGGCAGTTGTGAGCACCTGTTTTCGGATCCGAGTAGAACCAAAGACGTGGCATCAAAGGCGCAACGCCATCCCGGTCAGCGTCCGCTAGTGAACGGCGGTAACCTTGTCCGGTGTAAGGAAGGACCAACTGTGCAGAGTGTGCAACAATGCTTTCCTTCTCAAACATAAGCCGTGGTTTGTACGTGGTGCTGGCAGCGCCAACGAACGTGACAACCGCGTTGTCAGCAGGTGCTGCATCAACTGTAGCGTGCGAGTTGTTTACCGTAGCTGTGCCAGTCTGCACGACAATGGCTGGGAAGATACGGACAGTCGCCGCGCCCGCTCCATCGGCTGTTGCATCTGCCACCACAGTGAACTGCTGAAGGAAGTCACGAGACTGGCCGATATTCCGGTCCCATGAAGTTACCCCCGCAATGGTGAAAATCTCACCTGCAGAAATAGTTCCGTTGGCGCCAAGACCGTCGATGTTCAGATCCTGGGTGAGGTAGTAACCCTGGTTCGATCCAGAATCAGCGGAGTCCACATAGTTTACGTCCTGTGCGGCACCAGCGATGGTTCCGTTAGTTCGTGAACCAGTTGTCAGTCGCGCCAGGTGGTTTGAGGCCTTGATTGGGATACCGGAAAGCATACCGCTGAAGCCACGTCGCATGGCGCGTGAGCCTTCAGACGCCAGCGAGGCGTTGTCGTTGTAAATAAACTTAGCCAAGTTCTGGGTGTCAGTGTGGTCGAGGACTTGGTTAAGCCCCATGTCACTTTCTTTACCGATCTTAGCCAGACGTGTCCGTGCGGCGGCAACCTCAACCGGATCGTCCAAGTCAGTTCCCGGCGTGCCAACAGACCAAGGGAACGCTTTCATCGCGGTATTCGCAATGTGGTAGTCGATTACAGACGCCATGTCAGCGATACCGTTGTTCAGCGCGCGCGCTTTCCGGGCAGATCCAAGGTCAGTGATGGATTCGATATCAGAAGCACCCATAGACACACCGAACACTTTGTTCAGGGTGAATGTTTGGGCGCCATAAGCTGTGGACTGGACACCGGCTGTAAGGTCTTCAACCGCGCCGTTAGTCTCTGTCACGGTGTAGTTGGGACCAACCTGCTCGGAAACGACGAACCCGTTCAGGTCGTTCATCTCGTTAGAGTGCGTTTCCCAGTCAATAAGATCTGCGAACGCTAGGTTGTTACGCAGAGTCGACATGACCGTTTTCAGGATAAGTCGGGACTGTGGTACTGTGATAGTCATAGTGAAACTTCCTTGTTTTTAAAAATTAACCGAGCAACGCTTTATCAAAAGCATCTTGGTCTGAGGGTCCGTACTTTCCGCTGCTTTTCGCTGAAGAGGCTTTCGAACCCTTTAGCGGCTTAGGAGCGTTAGTTTTCTTCTTCCTCCCGGTGGAAGTAACCGACAACTTTCCTTCGAGTTTCCCGATAAGCCGCGCCCGAGTAGTGGGTTCTGCCCGCGTGATCTGAAGAAGTTCGCTGACATTATTAGCCAAATAGTAGGCAATGTCAACAGGTTTTTCAGAATCCACAACCAACCGCGCCAGGTGAGCGTCAAACTGGGCGCCGTTAACAACCTTTTCGAAGTCTTTGAACTTCTTAGTTCCAGCGGTCATTGTCGTCTGCACCTTAGCAGCGTAAGCCATGTTTTCTTGGTCGATACTGGCTTGTGAGGTGGCTGTTTCTGCTGTGCTCTGGCGTTTGGCCACCTCGACTTCCACACCATGTGCAATCATAGCATTGGTGTAGTCAGGGTCCACATCACCATAGATGAAGTCCTTTGGATCCGGTGGGGCAGAAACCTGTTTGGTTTCAGGATTTTGGGCAGCCCGTAGGTCAGCAGCTACCTGCTCGGCCTTAATCTTGGCCATCTCCGCGTCAAAGGCTTGCTTCTCAGCTTCCTTTTTTGCGTCTGTCAGTTCTTTGATTCGTTTATCCAATGACGACTGCTTACCGCGTTTTTTAACAACTGGTACGGCCGTATAGTCTTTTTTCTCACCTTCGTCGTCATCGTCATCATCGTCATCGTCATCGTCATCGTCTAACTCGGCCGCGCTAGAATCATCGTCGTCGTCGTCGTCGACGTCACTGCTCTCCAGCAGATCATCATCATCGTCATCATCGTCATCGTCATCGACAGGATTTGCGGCTTTAAGCATAGCCAACTCAGCAGCTACCATAGGTGACAGATCAACTGCTTCCATGTCGTCCAGGTCTTCTTCATGTGCCATCTTCAATTCTCCATGTTATATCGAACTTAGGTTTCTTCTTAGCTTCCCCGACGCGAACTCTCGTGGGCAGCTTGTGCTTTCCGGCGGGCAGCCAAACCTTTACGCATCTGTGATCCGCGCTCTAGTTCAACCAGGTCTGCTGGGGACAGGTTGCTGGCAGATTTAGCTACGTTACCCGACTGGAGAGCCTTGGTCCGTCGCTTGCGCCCCGCTGCCATCGCCGCCTTGCGTGTTGTTGGTTTGGGCATTTTGATCTTCCTTTTTTTCAGATGCGACACCAGCCGCTAGGGTTAAACCGTGCTGGAACATGTCAATACCTTGTTGGTCTATAACCGCTCCAGCTTTCGCTGCGTCTATAATAGCTTTATCCTGCTTCACGTCAACCTCAGCAGCGGATACACCTACCTCAGAGGCGGCAACCATAGCCTGAGCGTCATTCTTACGCGCTCTGGAGCCAGATTCCGCAACCTCAGCACGCAGCTTATTCAACTCCTCTTGGAACTGTGCCATTTGCATAGCCATCTGCTGATTCTGGGCTTGTTTCTGCGCTTCCTGCTGTTTTAGGATACGTTCCTTACGCTCCTCTGATACCTTGTCCAGATTCAACATACCTTCAGGAAGCATGTAAGCTAGACGCTCCTCAATTTCATCGGCACCTGGGATATCCATGTTACGAACCAGAATATCTGCGACCATGTTACCAACTGAGGGCATAGTGTTCATAAGGGTAAGAATCACGTCTACCGACTCTTGGCGTTTGGTGGCGTAAGATGGTCCTGTGGAATAGGTAATCGCGTATTTTCCAAGTGTGACGTCTGGTGTAGCATCGCCCATATCGCCGTTAATGGCCTGAAGGGACTCTGCGTCGTCCTCTCCAGTCACCTTAACCGTTCTTGCAGTGTCGTAAACGGCCGGTATCAGTTCGTTGATAACCCGACCAGCTTCAGCCAGAGCCATGTTATGGTTGTCTGTGTAAACGACATCTCCAAGTTCCGAAACTCTCTGTCTTGCGTTGATCGCCTTGCCAGATACCTCGTTTGAGGCTTGGCCCATAGAAGCCTCGTGGCGGTTGGTGACGTCGCGAATATCGCGAACCGTCATCTCCGCTTCAGTCAACACCGCTTGGTTCAGAGGTGGTGGAGGTATCATTTCCGGTTTGGCGCCATCTGCTTGGGAATCCCACGTAAGCACGTTGTCCCCATCTCTGTGGGCCTTACGGAACTTATCCGCTAGACCGTTCTTGGCGCCAGCGATGTCCAGAAGCCAAGTGCCTGCAGTGGACTTCATCAATTCTGAAGCCAACGTAGACCGCCAGAAGTTGTGGATTCTCTGCGGATCTTTAGCGTTTCGAATAAAGCCCCACCGGAACCTGACAGACGCCTGAGTCAAAGCCCAACCCTCACTGCGGAAAACAGGTAGGCGTGATATGTTCAGTCGCTGCGGCCCCTCCAGAACATTGTCGGACGTTATAATGTGGACTTCGCAGTACGGGGTGGTTGTCTCCCTAACGATAGGGTCTCCATCGTCATCGAACTCGACTTTACTCATAATCTCGTCTTTGGACATGTCCGATACGTCGATAACGTCACCGGTGTCTCGCTCAAGACCAAGGGTTATTTCTTCACGCTTCATCTGGTAGAAATAGCAGATTCGAACCATTTCATCCACTTCCCAGCCGTGGCCAGTCATAACAGTGGAATCTATATCGTTCGGGGACCACCCGGAATCTTCAGCGTTATCTGGGTACGTTTTCTTGAAGTCCTCGCGAGTCATCCAATCGAAAACGAAACAGTGCTGCGCGTCGGCGCCAGTCGGATCTTTAGAGGCGCGGTCCCATACAACTTGGAAAGGATCCGCCAGTGTCTTCATCTTTATGTCCCTTAGGAACACATCGTTTTCAGCGTCCACGACCTCAAGTGCGAAGTTACCTACCCCACAGATGTACTGACCTTCAGCAGCTTTGTTCCTGGCCAGTTTTGCGGTGTTAGTGCGCATAATGGTGCGGATGATACCTTGCCGAATCTCAGCGGTCTTCTTGGAACCTGCACTGGTGGGGGATACTTTGATGGTGGTGTCCGACTGGAGGTAAGACCCCATGTACTGGGCCACAAAGGCGGGCAGCCGGTTCACAGTTATAACCGGTTTCTTCTGGTGGTTTCGGCGCCTACGGGCGTTCTCCTCCCACTGGTCACCGATAACGAACTGCATGTCTTCCCGTCCAGGCTCCATGTTATGGTAGTCTGCTTGGAAATCCATATGGTACGTGCGGGTCACCTTGGATAGGAAATCCGAATTGTTTTCGCCGCTCATAGCGTGGCGTTTTCCGCCACTTAGGACGACTTCAATTTTTTGTCTAATAGACATCAGCCCATCCATCCTCCGCCAGAGTCAAACCCTAAACCTCCATTTCCCCAGTTACTTTCCGGTGGAGGGGTGGTTTCTTTCGGTACAATACCTTGTTCAAACGCAACACTAGATGACGTTGGCGTTTCTGTCAATCCCGACTCTACAGACCCGTCTGGTACTGCAAAGGTAAGTACGAAGCTGTCTGCTGTGTCAGGGGACCGACCCAATCTTTTCTTAATGTCAATCTTGGGTTCAATAACGGTATCCGTACTCTGCCCGCCGATTCGTGCGCACACCTGGCCAAGATCAGACTGCAGTTCGTCTTCATCCGGTATAGATACGCCCTCTGGGTTTTCGAACCAGTCACGGCCGCGCATGTACATTTCAGCACGTCTGTTTCTCGGGCCTGGGGCGTGGGGCTTCACCATCTTGAACTGACTCTTGCCTCCGAAGTCAACATAGAAACACTTCTCAGCCAAAGCCGGGTACTTCTCTCTAAGCCCTTGCATTAGGGCTGTACCGTAACCTCCGCCATAATCAATGTTCACGCGGTCGATTTGGTGTGTTACGATCAGGTCTTTGACGAACTCTACCTGCTCCTCACCTGGGTCAAGCCCAGTCCGGTTCTTTGTCCAGTGAACAACGTGACCTTGGCGGAAAGTTGTAGAGAACTGGTCAGATCCTTCCCCGTTCGGGTCAACACCTAAAATCTTAGGCCCGTACGGTATAATGCCATCCCGTCGCCTTGCACGCATAACGTACACCGGCTTGATAAACAGGTCTAGGCCAGGTGTTTGAAAGGCCTCTGATGGGGTGCACGGGTACTCCTGCATGAATTTCTCGACAGTACCTAGCGATTCCTCTAGCTGGAACCGTCGCCAAGCCATCTGTGGTAGGGTGAGATCGTGCATCTCGAATATGTCGCGCTCAGAAGGCATCCCGTCGCCCTCTGGATCTGTTCTGAGTTCGAATTTCGGGTGTACCGGTAGCTGGTACTCGTCGGACCAGAACCACGGTATGAAGATCGGGATATACGAAACCGCCCCGCCATCAACTGTCTCCGTAAGCCCGGACTCAGCCCGAACCCATCTACGGTGGAATTCGTTTCCGATACCGTTAGCCGTGGACTCTACCACCACCTCAGTTTCCGGTGCCATAGGTACAGAGTTAGCGAAGCCAGCGAAGTTCTTAGCCGCATCCTTGTAGAAAGCGACCTCAGACAGGTGAGCCAGTGTCGGGGTGTCTCCGCGACCTGATTCCCCGGCGCCGCCAGCCGTGGCCACCGTGTAGCTTGACTGATTCGAAAAGGTGAACTGTTTGGCGTTAGAAGTGTCGGCGCGGAGTCTGATTGGGTCATTATCGTACATGGTCTTAACCATAGAAAATAGAGCGTTGGTCGAGTCCTGAACGTGCGCCATGACCTTGGCGTTACGGTACTTGTACAGGCGTGTCTTAGAATAGAACCTGCCCGCTATGTAAGTTGAAGCACCCTGCTTACGGCCTTTCAGGATGATAGCGCGAACCAGGCCATGCTGTGCTCTCTGCTCCTCCAGCTTGGCGTGGATTATCTGCTGAGGCTTGTTCAGAATAAGAGGCAGTAACGCAGCTTCTTTGGTGATAACCTTTAAACACTGGGCTGCGTGCAACTCAGTGTTCTTACGGTAGTCGAGAAGTCGTTGGATCATCTTAGCTTCTGAGGAGGATACTGTAGTTCTGGTCATTCAACTACCTTGATATTTTCAGCACGCCACTCTTTTAACTTACGATTCAAACGCTGAACCGAAAGAGCGTTCGCGTAGGACTTCGAACTCTCATAGGTCTCTCGTGCGGATCTGAGTTTCCGTGCAGGCGACTTCTTCACCACGTCACCTTCTTCATAGTCGTAGATACGTTCTGGATGGTGAAGGCGTAATCCACGCAGACAAGGTTACCGTCCAGAATTCCGAAGTTATCAAGTTTGATGTCTGTCAGAAAAGCTGGTAGTTTTTCAGGCATGTTCTTCAACCCAGCCACCAGAGGCTGTACACGTCGCTGAAGTAGAATCCTCCCATCTGGACTCAAAAACTCAACTGGTGCCAGCCATTTAGCGATAGCCTTAGAGAACTGGTTGTCGTCCCAGAACTTGGATTCCATCACGTTGGCGAATACCCTGTAGTTGTCGTTCTCCACCTTCACCACTAGGTCCGGCCTTATCCGGCACTCGTAAACGGTTCGGTGTATCCCAGATCCAAGCTTCTCACCGCACAGCAGGTTAAAAGCTTCCTCAAAACATGCTTTGTTACTCATAGTCGAACTCCACAAAATCATCCACGTCAAAGTCATCGTCAAAAGCGCTCAGGTCAACACGAATGTCTTCCGGTTCAGAAGTCCACGCTACTATGTCGTTACGCTCCATAGCGGTATCGACCGGCTCCATGTCGATAATCTCTGGTTCTGGGGTTGTGATGTTGTCTTCGACCACCTCGTAGTCGCCATCCAGCAGATCCATAAGGTCATCAACGCCTCGTACATGCTGCACTTCGCTCTCCCGCGCAATGATCTTTGGGAACAATTTGGTGTAGAAATCGCTCTTGTTGTCTTTAGCCCATTTAGCCAGGGTATCAGGCCCTCCCATATCCTGAAAGGCGTACATAACCGCGCCGCGGGCGTATTTCCCTACGCTCTGGTACACCTCGCCTCGGAGGACGTCTGGGAGTGACGGAGTTGGTTTTCTGGGTACTGAAACTGTCATACCCGATGTTAATCAGGCAGCCAAACATTAGTCAACCGGTTTGTTTAGCGAAAAACCCCATAAGTGTGGCAGATGTCTGTGTGGAAGATGCAGAGGCTTCACACATGGTTCGGACATCTTGATTTGGAGGGATGATGGTCGGAACCGGTGTGTCCAGAGATAACGTAGCGGTGCCACGGGTGTTCAACGTGAACTCACCAAGCGCTTTACGCCATGTGTCAGAACTGATGTCTTTGTGCTGTATGAAGAACTCCGCGTAGGCTTCCTGCTTCTTGTTCACAGCGAACAGTCCACCCATCAAAATCAGGATCTCGTCACGGGCGGTGAAGGTCGCGCATTTCTGCGACTGGGTTACGCCTTCTGCCAGAGAAACGAAGTTGGACACCTTATCAAGATCATCCGGTACACCGTTCGTCACAGGCGTGTCCTGATACACGTATATGTCGCCAAGTAACGGGGCTATATCGACTTCGCGTACCTCACCAACACGGGCCAGAGGGACAGACAGGGTTACCTTGTTCCGGCCGTTCGTCGTCACCCGCTGGGTCAACCGAACCAGATCACCAGAGGCGTTGAAATAACCGCCCTCAATATCGAAAATATGGCCTACGTCTGCGGCGTCTGACCCTGAAACAGTGTCGATCAGGTTCCCATCGGTTGGGTGGAGTAGAGTTTCTGAGGTGTGATTCGGCATGTCCCAAACCAGAACCTTGGTGGTGCCTTGGTCTGGGTTGGTCCCCAGCCGCACAAGGACGTGTCCACCCTTCATAACCGACCAGTTGGAACCCCAGCCCCCGAATATGTTGAAGCTGGCCAGAGCACGATTTACCTTACTTTCAAGGGTGTCGTAACCTTCTGCCATCTCCAAATCCCCCGCTATACGATAGTTCGGTGCTGCGGAACGTAGTTGGTATCCTGAGCAACGATATCGTCTTGACCAAAGTTCCAACCCATGTCTTCCATAAGATCCTGAATATCAGCGGGCGCAGGTTGAGTCATGAAATAGGCCGCGAGTGCCTTAATGTAGCCAATCCAAAATCTTCGTTTCAAGGCGGCGAACATTTTCTAAACTCCGGTTTGGGTTGCGGCGGGGTATGGATGACCGCGTGATGCGTGGAGAACACCCCGCCGCGCAGGATGCTCAGGCACACCGCTCACGCATACTAGTTTAAACACTACCGGAAAGCAAGAAAAATTTGGGGCGCCGATTTTTGGATATTTTGCAATTTCTCTATTGTGTTTTTGGATTGCTTTACTGTGCCACGGTTTTGTAATTTCGCTATTTGTTTGGTTTTAAACTTTGTTCTTGACAGTGTAATAATTTGGCGGTCGCATGGTGAGGCTACCATGGCCAGCCTCCGCTACCCATCCACCACACCACCCCCCCCTATTCGATTTCGGACCAAATCCGGGGACCAAAAGGGCCTGGACGCGTGACAGTGAGGGCTGTCGCGCGTCCATACCTCTCCTTTTGTGTGAGAATATAACATTTAATTTGAATAACTCTGAATTTCCATTTTTATAAGTGCTCTAGGCGCTAGATGGACATAACAAAACTCCGTTTCCTGTTTCTGTATTTACACACTACCCTGATTCGCCTGATAGTGTCAATGCCCAATGATGATATTGTCTGATTATCATGCCAGATGGGCGGTGATGCGGTCGGGATGGCTGGGTTTTTGTAAAAATCACGCGTTTAAAGAAAGAATACCATGTGAAACCGCATCACCGTGTGACTTTTAGTGACTTTTAGAGGGTTTTCAGTGACGATTAGAGGCTTTTTGTGTCATTTCGGGCGGGTGGGGGTCACGCTTCGCGCTAATATCTTATTATTCCGCTTACCTCTTTACATTTCTCACGTTACACTTTTATGCACTTACTAGCTTAATAAATAAAATAGAATAAGAAAATGATATTATATTATCTTCTTATTATTGCCGTTTATTTATTAACCGTCTACCTATTGATTTGGGCGTTTTCTCATTTGTAATGCACGATAAGTTACATAAACGGACCATTCCACCGCCTAACCGCTTCATAATGTAATAGCGTAAATACGATAAGATAATGTTTGACACGTTTGATGGAATAACGTAGAACTGAGTCGAGATGAACAGAAGGACACAAGGCAATGCGTGTAAAGATGAATTTGAGCGTGGATAGCGGAAACGCGGCGTTTTCAGAAGACCCACAGAGTGAGTTAGTGCGGATTCTACGTCAGTGCGCAGATGTTATCGACTTAGGCGGCCTTCAATATTCGGTAGAGGCTGACCTACCAGTGCGCGACGTCAACGGGAATAAGGTTGGCGATTTTTGGTTTGAGATTGACCCAGAGGAGTTGAACTAGTGGCCGATCTATTGTCTCTTTATCTTAGAAAAGAAACGCGGGCGGGTGCGAAAGGTGTGGCTTACTACAGAGACTATTCCGCCACCAATCAGGCGTGTTTTAATTGTTGGGAAAGTAGACCAGACCGACGATTCAAATACGTTACGCTCAATTGCTACAGATGGCGGGTGGTATGGCTACCAGACCAGCCCAAGGATTCACATAATGCCTATTAAACAGGAATCATTCGTACTGCCAGAAAACTGGGCGGTCGCGCTTATGTATGGTGACGACTCAGGACTGAGCGACGAAGAAATTGACGCGATAGACTCATTCGTCAACGAGAACTTGGAAGTCACAGACCTGTTCGAGTGCAGTTACGTGGAGTCGGGTGACGGTGATTTTATGCGCTACCATGACGCGAGTCACCTTTTCCCGTTCGCTTCTAACGTCGCTACATTCACATTCAGAACCGGATTAGCGACATGAAACCGCAAGAAACCGAAAAGACGGTGCGTACTGTGATGCTGCACGGCTTCATTTGCTTACACAAAGAGTCTGAAACTTACCTAATGAACAAGTCGGGGTTGGTGCAAGAACACACCGAACACGACGATCCGAACGCGCATGGCTGGAACGTGTGGCTGCGTCGAGACTACCCAGACCGACCACCAACAGCCGTTGAACCGTTCGACAGTGACGATGAATATGACGCGGATTTTACCAGCTTTGATGCTGCAAAGACGTATGCCGACAGTCTGGCCGCTAAATTTGACTGCGGAACAGACTTTTATTGATAACCTAAACGAAGGATTAACGATATGAAAGCTTTCACCCCAACCCTGACCGCCACAACCTTTGTACTTCCAGTGCGTGACCTTCTAGCCGTTTGGAACGCCACGTCAAAGGAAGAGGTTCGCTACTACCTTGGTGGCGTGTTTATCGACGTAGCTGATGGCGCTATAACTATGACCGCCACGACTGGAGCTATCTTGTTAACTAAGGGTGTAGACCCGCGTTCGCACGTCGGTTCAGCTACCCTCACTCAAGAAAACGGGTTTATTTTGAAGGTTGATGTTCTGGAGAAGGCTCTGAAGTCAAATAACCTGGCCAACCTGTGGATGCACGGCGACACTGAAACCGGCATTATCCAGACGTTCCACCTTGACGATTCCTTAGAGGTTGAACAGTACCGGACCGGCGTGTGCGAGTTTGAGCGTATTGATGGAACTTTTCCCGAGTGGCGGCGTGTGTTGCCTTTGGAAACTAAGGAAATAAGCCGTGTGAACGTCGATATCCACTTACTCACGGCTTTCCAGAAGGTTTGTAAACTCTACGCTATTAAAGGTGTATCGTTCAAAGCTGGCGCGTCTGAGCGTGACCCGATCAAGGTTGATTTTCCAGAGGTTGAAGGGCTAACCGGCGTGGTTATGCCTTACAATATTTAGGAGTCCGGCACATGAACACCCCAGAACTTATCCAAGACTTAACCATGCTTTTCCTAATGTTCGGAATCGTATTCGTCGCTATCCTTTGGAGGGATTGAACCATGCCAGAACAACCAGACATCGACACAATGGCAAAGCGGCTGGGCGTGGTGATAACGTCAATCAGTGCACGCAGTCGCAGACCAGACTGCGCTGAATCGGACTGGGGTGAAGGTGCCACTCACTTTTACATCACCCTTGCACGCGGTGACGAAGGTCGCACCATTTGGAAAGGGTTCTATTCTGTAGGTTCTGCGTTCCCTGATAGGTGGGCAGAAAAGGGGTGTAAAGTCCCTGACCACGCGATTAAAGCCAAGCGCGACAGAGGGTTGACCAAGATCAATCCAGTGGACAATATCGCGCAGCGGGCCTTTTCCAATCGTAAACGGGAAAGCAAAAACAGCCGTTATTGGCACCGACACAACAACACAATCAAAGCCCGTTTCGCTGCACTGGGGCCGATTAGTGCAGGGGATGTTCTTGGTTCTTTGATCATGGAATCAATAGGCGCGGACCAGCCATTCGAGGACTGGGCTGCCGATTATGGATACTCAGATGATTCCATGAGTGCCAAAAAAATCTGGGAAGAAGTGAACGAAACACGCCGTGCGCTACAGGCTTCCTTTGATCCGGACACGCTGGCCCAACTATATGAGGTTGAGATATAATGCCAGAGATTAGAATCCGCGCTGAAACGACTATCACCTACGATATAACCGTTGAAGCTGACGACATCGAAACCGCTACTTTAATACATGAGGCTACGCGTGCCGGTTTAGCCAAGCATATCATCCAATACATAGGTTCAGAAAAATGAAAAAGATAACCTTAGACCAGTTGAAGCGGTTAGAAGCTTGCTATTCACAGGTTAGCCGGTTCGAGTCCCTGTTCGGTAAGTCGCGCGGGTTCCGGTCAGAGGCCGCCGCCGTGAGAGTCGCCCGTAAACACGCTCAGGTTTTTGACTGGGACTGGGCGGCACGGCAACTCATAAGTGATTCAGCGTATTTGGAATACAAACGCGTCCGAATCACAGCGTTGGAGAAATACAAACGCGTCCAGTCCTCAGCGCTGGAAGAGTACGCACGCGTCAACGAACCAGCTTGGGAAGAGTACATACGCGTCCTGTCCTCAGCGCGGGAAGAGCACGCACGCATCCGGTCCTCAGCGCGGGAAGAGTACGTACGCATCCGGTCCTCAGCGCGGGAAGAGCACGCACGCATCCGGTCCTCAGCGCGGGAAGAGTACGTACGCATCCGGTCCTCAGCGCGGGAAGAGTACATGCGCTTCAACGAACCAGCGTTGGAGGAATACAAAGGCGACAGAGCCGAAGCATTTGCGCGTGCATGGTGGAAGGATACAGCAAAATGAAAAAGATAACCTTAGACCAGTTGAAGCGGTTAAAGGCTTGTAAAGAACAGGTTAGCCAGTTTGAGTCCCTGTTCGGTAAGTCGCGCGGGTTCCGGTCAGAGGCCGCCGCCGTGAGAGTCGCCCGTAAACACGCTCAGGTTTTTGACTGGGACTGGGCGGCACGGCAACTCATAAGTGATTCAGCGTATTTGGAATACAAACGCGTCCGAATCACAGCGTTGGAGGAATATGCACGTGTCACTGCAGCGGCGCTTCAGGAATACGCGCGTTCCCAGCCTTCGGTATTAGACTACCACGAGGAATCCCCAGCGTATGCGGAATATATCCGCGTCCAGTCCCCAGCGTATGCGGAATATATCCGCGCCATTACGCCAGCGGAAAATGAATACAAACGCGTCGAAGCTGAAGCCTTCGCACGCGCGTGGTGGAAGGATACAGAATGACTTTCAAACTAGGTGAAACATACGGTCGATTTGTCACCCAGGTTACAGGCAACCCGCTACTGCCAAAGGACTCTGACCTATTCGCAATCGTTGCGGCCTTGTCCACCAGTGACCCAAACCCGGCACCTTATTGGCGTGTGATTGAGGGCAATTATCACACGTTGCGAGTCTGCACAGTGGCCAAGCGTGCTGAAATTTCAGACCTATTTGAACCGGAGCCAGAAAAATGAAAGCCAAGTTAGAGCCAGAATGTCCTTGGATTGTTGCACGCGGAGGGTTTCAGGTTATCGAAACAGGTGCAGCTTTTCATGTCCTGCAACCGTCGAAGAGTGGAACACACGCGGAGTCTGATTCATCCTACGCTAAGGACTTGGACGGGCTTTCTATCGCCATTGCGCGTATGTTCTATTTAGTGAAAGCACGAACTGGGGAAACTGTGGAGGGCGGCACCGCCTACGCGGTAGACTTAGCCCGTGCCGCATGGAAGGAGTCTTAAGCCATGATGACAGAGTACACCATAAGAAACCGCTGGACTGGATCACCGATTTGCACAGTGGCTTTCGACTGTCACAAAACCGCCTCTGAGGCAGAAAAATTAGGGTTGGCGGTTAAAGCGGCCTACGCGAGGGGAATAAGTCTGAAACATGCTTGTCTACGGTACGCTAGTCTACGGTCCGCTTACCTGAGAAATGTAGATTTTACCTGTGCAGATTTATACTCCGCTAGTTTTCACGACGCCAATTTACTCGGCGCAAAGCTACACAATGCCGATATAAGAGACGTCCGTTTGAAGGGAGCCAATATTGGTTATACCTCAGTTATTAGAATTGGGGAGCGATCCGATGGTTACACCTTCTACGTTCAGACGCGGGAAGACGGGATTTGGATTAAGGCCGGTTGTAGGTACTTCCCAATTACCGAAGCCGGTGAGCACTGGCGACGAACCAGACCCAAGGATTTACTTGGTAAAGAAAGCCTTATATTCCTAGAGACCGCAAGGAAACTGGTTGGCGCACGCGGTCTACTGAAAGAATTGAAATAGCACAAGAAGGAACTAACCATGTTAAATTTTAAACCTCTACCAATCGCAGCTACACTAGCCTTCACAGTCGGACTATTGATTGGTGAGCAGGCCAGCGCCGGAAACCCGACTCCGTGGTCTAACCCGCCGCTGATTAAGCCAGCGTGCCCCGGTAAAATCGTCAAGATACTGGGTGCCTCTATCTGCTGGCAGTCGCGTCCACCTCAAGACGAAGAGGAGGAGGATTCCGATTGGGAACCTACACCGGACCCAGAAGAGCCTGAGCAGGAAGAAGAGCCTGAGCAGGAAGAAGAGCCTGAGCAGGAAGAAGAGCCTGAGCAGGAAGAAGAGCCTGAGCAGGAAGAAGAGCCTGAGCAGGAAGAAGAGCCTGAGCAGGAAGACGAAAGGGAGTGTGTATAATGGTTTTGTATCTTGATGATGGGGTAACTGTTGACGAAACGGCTATTGAATGTACAGAAGGATGTGGGAACCATAACGATCCCGGAACAGTATTCTGTGATCTATGTGGAGAACGTCAAGACTTTGGGGATTTGGCACAGTACCAAGTCTATGTGGATAAGAATTTCAACCAAGACCATATGGACATTATAACCAAGGCAAACAGAATTTTGGCGGACTATGAGAAACAAGGTTACATGCTGACCTTACGTCAACTATACTACCAGTTCGTTTCTAGCGACAGTTCGTTTCCCAACACAGACCAGTCGTATAAGCGACTTGGTGGAATCATTACCGACGCTCGCTTGGCCGGTCTAATTTCATTTGAGCGAATCGAAGATCGTGGCCGGGTGGTTGATGAACCATATTTTCAAGCGTCACCAGAGTCGGTGCTGGAAGGTATTCACCACCATTATACCGAAGGACTTTGGACTGACCAAGAAACCTATGTCGAAGTTTGGGTTGAGAAAGATGCTTTGTCATCAGTCATCGAACGACCATGTTCCAAGCTGCAAGTACCGTTCATGGCATGTAAAGGTTATATGTCTGCGTCTGCGCAATGGGCTGCAGGTCAACGCTTCAAGGCTGCAGGCGAAAAAGGCAAGGACTGCGTGCTGATCCATCTCGGAGACCACGACCCAAGCGGAATTGATATGACGCGTGACAACCATGCTCGCTTGGAGATGTTCAGCGAACAATTTATCGATATTCGCCGTATTGCACTAAATCGCGACCAAGTTGAAAAGTACGGTCCACCACCAAACCCTGCTAAAATGTCAGACAGCAGAGCCAAGGACTATATAATGGAGCATGGTTACGAATCTTGGGAACTGGATGCTCTTACACCATCAGTTATCGGGCAACTTATTACCACTGAAATTGACAAACTTATTGACGCGCGTGTTTGGAACGATGCGCTTGAACGTCAACAATATAATCGCGACGAAATAAAAAAGGTATCCGAAGATTCAGGACGTGTTTGGGACTTCGTAGGTGCCAGTTTCAAATAGCAAAGAAACCGACGTTAACAATTCACGAAAGGAACTTTGATATGCCTAGTAAAATGTCACATGGCCGGGTTCAGAAGAGGACGATAGGTAAATGACTAACCTGGACGCCATGTGTATGGAGACCCTTCAGCGAGCACCTAGAGCGGGCGTGGCGTGGTTCCTAATGGCGTCCTTCCTCTACTACCACCGCGACGTGTCTATCCTATCTGACCCGCTCTATGATTGGATAGGAAAAACCATGGCCCTTAGCTGGGGCACGTTTGATGCACACCCGCACGCACACCTAATTACACCCGCTGACCTACAAGCCACGACTTTGTACCGGCTAAAGGAATCAGAATACCCAACGATCACGAAAGACACGGCTGAAATGCTGGCGAGGAGACTGATATGACTTGGCCAACTTACAACTTCAATCTGGACGCTTACCCAGAGGAGATTCTACGCTGGAACGCGGGCGGTAGACAGGTGTATGACCGGCTGGTTTACGCTGCAGCTATCGACGTTTGGCGCGACGGTGTACACCTCTGGAGGTCATACGATCCTGATACAGGTGAGGACTTGATAAGCTGGACGGAGAGGGAGTACCCAGACGCTTTGTCAGGCTACGATACTGGTCTTTGGGCGGCCAAAGGCCAGGTCGGAATGATTGATTGGCTTATCCCCTCCACCGAATCCCTTCAGCTTGTTGGTACCGTTAGAGATATGCGGGATCTGCTATGCACCGCTTTGGCTATTGGCCAGGCACCACACCCCCCAGTAGGGCTTGACAAGGTTATGAGGTCGGGCACACTCGCGGCCAAGATGTGGCGAGCAGACCGTGACTATATCGTTGTCTCTGAAGAGTTCGACGGTGTTGTTGTCCGGGCCATGATAGGGAAGAGGCACGTAGAGTCGTCTAGCGACTTGGTTGAGTGGACTGCGACGATAGCGAAACGAGATGTGCGGGAAGGTGCTGGGGCTGACGAACTGGTAGAGGGTTCCGTCACATTCTCAGCTTCATCTAAAGCTTCACCTACAGCGCTTATCGGTATCGCCAAGAAGGGACACAATATTTCCGGGCGGCCAGCAACAAGAAAACACGGCACCCTAATATGGCATATCGCAGGTGCGCCATACACTCTGACAATTAGCAAGGCTTGACACTGAAAGCGGTGACGGGTTACTAACAACAAATCGAATATGTAAAGGAGAGAACGGATGATTCGCTTTTTACTAAGGCCATTTTCAGCGGTGGCGCTTGCCTTGGCAGTGTTCACATCGCCTGTAGCTGCACAAGGTGCGGTGTGCGGTGTGCGTGACCACATAGTTGAGCGTCTGGAAAGCAAGTACGGTGAAACCCTACGTGCTGGCGGCGTGACTACTGCTGGTGGACATTTGGTAGAGGTGTACGCCTCTGAAGATACAGGCACATGGACCGTCACATATACCCGCCCAACCGGCGAGATGTGTCTAGCGTTTTCCGGTGATGGGTTCGAAGACGTACCCGCTGCAGATCCTGAAGGTGATAAGCTATGAGCGCTGGAACCAAGGCGATGTTGACAGGGGGCGAGTCCCTTCTGGAGGCAGAAGAATCAGTGCGCACTACAGCTATCAAAATGCCGGATGGCTACGACCTGGTTACGACACTAACAGACACGACAGGCGCGGTGTACTTGATAGCCGCTGGCAAGGATGTCCCCGCCATGCGTCTTGTACCGACTGACACGGCTGAGGTGAGGTGGGAACGTCTATGGGTGTACCCAGCAGACAACTAACTGTTGACGTCTGAGAAGAATCGTTGATAGGGTAACGTGTTGGATGGAGAACAATAAGTGCTATACGATAAAGCCAGCGCATACTTGGCCGAAAGGGCTATACCTGAGTCCATCGGTGCGGCTGCGAGTATCGGTATAACCGACAACGCTCAGACACACGACGAATCCTTTCACCCTATCCCGGCGCTGGTAATCCCCTACATGGAATCAAATGGCCAACCCACCGGGTTTGTCAGGGTTCGATACTTTGACCCTCCAGAGGTTGGAGGCGTTAGAAAAAAGAGAATACGGTATCAGCAACCGAAAGGTTCAGCCCCTGAGGTCTACCTACCCCCACTTCAGGACTGGGACGCTGTTCTAGCTGACCCAGAACACCCGATTATAATAACTGAGGGTGAGTTCAAGTCGCTCAGTGTCATGCACAACACTGGGATGCCGTGTATGGGGCTTGGCGGCGTGTTCATGTTCGCGGACAACAAGGCCACCCTACCGACCCTAGAGCGGACTGTGTGGCGCCGTAGACGTGTGTATATCGTGTTCGACTCTGACATTGATACGAAGATCGGTGTTCAACTGGCAGAGTCACGCTTGGCACAGTGGCTGCTGAAGCAGAGAGCCGTGGTGCATACATGCCGCCTACCTCCAGCCTTGGACGGTGGTAAGCAGGGCGCTGACGACTTCATAGCAGCATGTGGTGCTGAATCCTTCACACTGGCTCTAAAGGCCGCCCGGTCACTGACGGATCTTGACCTTAGAGTTCTGGAGTTGAACCAAGAGGTAGCGTATCTGGACGCGGAAGAGAAGTTAATCGAAGTCCAGACTGGCAATATGCTGCGTAAGGATTCGTTCGTTTCAGGTAGCAGGTACAGTACGATAAAAGTTCCTGTTCAGGTGGGTGACAAACTGAAAATGGAGAGTGTCGCTTCGGCTTGGCTGACACACCCTATGGCCACACGGTACACCGATACCCTGTTCCGGCCGGGTGGTTCTGAGATAATCAGAGAGAACAACGACACCTACCTGAATTCTTGGACCGAGCAACCATGCCGCGCTGGTGACGTGGATCTGTTCCTAAATCTGACACAGTTCATTTTTGGTGAGACCCTAGACGAAGGATGGGACTGGCCACTGAAACTTCTGGCATTCAAGGTACAAAACCAACTCCGTAAGATTCCACTCGCTATAATGCTCATAGGTGAGCAGGGATCCGGTAAATCACTGTGGACTGCCTTGGCGCGGTCGGCTTTCGGCGCCTATGGGCCTAGTCGCTCAGGTAAAGATTTGGGACAGGACTGGAACGGGTTTCTGGAAAAAGGCCTGTTGGTATCCGTGGACGATGTGTCCACCCGCCAGATGCGATCCAACATCGAAACGCTGCGTTCGTGGATATCAGAACCGAGATTCGAACGCCACGAGAAGTTTATGAAGAACCGGGAGGTTTCAAACTATGCCCTACTTATATTTACGTCTAATTACCGGGATGCGGGCGCGTTTGCCCATGACGACCGTCGCTTTCTTGTTGTGGGTTGTCCCCGTCGAGATAGGGGTTCTGATTATTATGACCCGATTTGGAAATGGCTTTACTCTGGGGATGCTGGAGCCAGCATATACCACTACCTTCTGAACTACGATCTTCAGGGATGGGAGCCGCCAGTCGCGGCACCGCTTACCGCTGAGAAGCGCATGGCCTACGAAGAATCACTATCAGCTTTCGAGAAGCTGGCCCGCGACATGATGACGTCAGACACTCACGTTGTCATCTCCTGGTTGCGTATGGCGGAACAGTGGGCACTTGGGGTTATAGGGTCACCTGGCCACCAAGATACACCCCGCGCCAACGAGATACTGGTGGCGATTCAGGCGTTCCCTATTAGACCTTGGTACACCGCCGACGAACTGTGTAACATGTTCCCACACATGCTGCGCGATCTGGAGTTCGAAACCCGTCGCTGGTCCAACGCCACCATGCCCGGTCGGGTGTCTACGTCGCTGCGTAACCACGGTATCTATTTCCTGAAGAACACGGACAACCCAGATGGGTTCATGTGGCGGGGGAGACTCCAGCAGTTCCTGATAATATGTCCGTCAGCGCCGTACAGTAAACGTATGTCACAGGCTGAGTTCGATACAGCTATGGCTGAGATGGGTAACTACCAACCAGTTGGATTCGGTGGTTGACGTCAATAAGCAAAGTATGTAGGTTGACACTAACAGATTCGAGGAGAACGGAAACGATGATTTACAAGAACATAAACGATGTCATAGACGCTTTCGACAGTGTAATAGGCGATGAGTCCACACCAGATAACGTCAAAGAGTGGTTACATAGCTTAGGATCGTCTTTAACCGTCGATCTTAACCCGGTTGACAAATTCGTTAAGGGTACGCCTCTGCCCAGCGGTATTGGTGCTCTGGCAGACGAATACGCTGATGTACGTGACCGCCGCCTTGCCTTGGATAAAGAGGCCAAGGGCGTGAAGGACCGCGAGACAGAGATTTACAAGATGATTATGGCTGAACTGGCCGAGTCCTCTGACACTGGCGCCGCTGGAACACACCACCGCGTCCAGATGGTGGAGAAGGAACGGTTCAATGTCAGCGACTGGACGCTTTTCCACGGTTTCGTCCGCGACAATAACCTGTTCGAACTGCTGCAGAAGCGCTTGGCTGATAAAGCTGTTCAGGAATTAGCTGACACCTATGATGGGAATATCCCACCAGGTGTAGAGCAAGTGAAGGTTCCAACCCTTTCGTTTTCAAAAGTCGGATAGCACCTTAACCTGGAGAAAGAATCATGAACGATATCGCAATGCAGAACGCTGGGGGTATGCCTACAACCCCACAGGACATGGATGCTTACTATAAGCAGTTGGCGGAAGCCTACGCCCAAACCGAACGGCGGGGTGGCTCTACAATCTCTGTTCGAAATGGTATTATGGAAGTGGGTGACCAACCTATTCCTGGTAACCAGTTCGCTGCAGTGATTTTGGATGCTGTTCGCCTGAACACATTTTACCCTGGCGCGTTCGATTCCCAGAACATTGTGCCTCCAACATGCTTCGCTATCAACCGCGAGGAATCCCAGCTTTCGCCCCACCCGGATATGTCGAAAGCGCCACACTTCTTCCAGCCACAAGCCCAGACATGTAACGGCTGCCCCCACAACGAGTTCGGTAGCGGTAACAACGGTAAAGGTAAAGCGTGCACCAACCGCCGCCGCCTACTGATGCTGAACGCTGGGGTGTATGCGTCTACGGCGCAAGGCTGGGTTCTCAACGCAGAGATGAGTCCAGACCACTACGCCAACTCTGAGATGCTGACCATGAATCTGGCGCCAACAACACTGGCTGGCTGGGGGTCATTCCTCCGTGAGTCGGCTGCGAACTATCAGCGGCCACCTTTCGGTCTGGTAACCCGTGTCTACCTGTACGCGCACCCGAAACATGGGAAAGAGGCTATCGGTTTCGAACCCCTTGGTCCGACACCTCCAGAATGGAACGAGGCTATCTTTGCGCGGCACCAAGAAGCTACGCGGGAGATTATGGAAGGTTATGAGGCCCCAGCGCCCCAAGCCCAGACTGGTGGTGCTTTCTACCAGCAGCAACAGAACATCATTCAGGGTAACGCCCAATGATGGGCCTTGTGGTGGGGTCAGTGTTAGGTGGGGTGGTTTTCGTAGCCACCCTGCTGTTGCCTGGAGAGGCGCCTAACCGCGCACTGGCTGGCGCTATATCAGGGGTCGCGGTGTCTATTATTGTACAGATCCTATACTTCATAGCTGATGTAGCAGAGGCTTTTTTCTTGTGAGAACAGACATATGGACCATTGACTTTGAGACCATGCCCATTGGTCCACGTCCTGAGCACTACCCGCCGGAGCCGGTTGGTGTAGCTATCAGGAACCCAGAGGGTCAGTCGGTCTATATGTCTTGGGGGCACCCATCCGGTAACAACTGCAGCCGAGAAGATGCCTCCTCCATGCTACACAAGATTTGGGAAGATGGGCGTCCTATCGCTTTTCACCATGCGAAATTTGACACAGAGATAGCGTACATACGATTCGGTATGCCTGCCCTTCAGTGGGACCGCGTTGAAGAGACCATGTTCCTAGCATTTCTGATAGACCCATACGCCCGCTCAATCGGTCTGAAAGACTTAGGAGTCCGGTGGCTCGGGATGGATAAGAACGAGCAAGACGCTGTTGTTGAGTGGGTTTTGGCATATAAGGAGCAGCTACCCAGATTCGAATTCGTCACCAACTCGAAAGGTGAGCCTTTTGGGGCGCCGACGAAAAAGAACGCTGGGGCGTGGATAGGGTTTGCACCTGGCGAACTGGTCGGTCCTTACGCTATAGGCGACGTTGAACGTACTTTCAGACTATGGAAAGTTCTCCGCCCTCTAGTGGAACAGGCAGGAATGTTGGAAAGTTACAACAGGGAGCGCCAGGTTCTTCCAATATTCCAAGCCAACGAGAGGGTTGGGCTTCGAATAAATGTGGAGTTGCTGGAGACTGAACTGAACGTCTACGGGCAAGCCTTCCAATACGTCGAAAACTGGTTGCGGTGGCGTCTAAACAGCCCCGGTTTAAGTTTCGACAACGACAACGATGTAGCAGACGCTCTGGAGCGTTGCCAGGTGGTTACCGAGTTCGCCAAAACAAAAACAGGGCGGCGGTCGGTGTCTAAGGACAACATGCATCCAGACATCTTCGCGGACAAGGAAGTTGCTTCAGCACTTGGCTACCGTAACCGCCTGAAGACCTGCATTACCATGTTCATGGAGCCTTGGTTGAAACAGGCCAAGCACCGGGGAGGGTGGATAAGTACGAACTGGAACCAAGTGGCTTCTCCAGAGGGAGGAACCCGCACAGGACGTCCATCCACGAACCGTCCCAACCTCCTAAACATCTCTAAGTCATTCGAAGGTAAGCCAGATGGTTACACTCACCCCCACCACCTTGAAGGGGTTCCGCCTCTCCCGAAGGTGCGTCGATACGTCATTGCCGACGAAGGAACTGTTATTCTCAAACGGGATTTCTCCGGTCAAGAACTCAGAGTTTTTGCGCACGGTTCCCAGGGTGATCTTCTGGCACAGTACCAACAAGACCCGAATATTGACGTCCATAACTATGTCGGAGAAAACATTCGCAATCTGACCGGTGATCCTCAGTGGGTTGAGCCGGAATTCAGAACCGCCTTGAAGGCTATGAACTTCCAAGGCCTTTACGGTGGAGGTGTACCCGCGTTGGCAGAGGCTTTGCGAATCACTCACGCGGAGGCAAAGCGATTCAAAGCGTTTCACGACAAGGCGCTGCCAGACCGTAGGGTGTTCTCAGATACTCTGGGGACGATTGTGCGCAGCGGTATGGCGATTCGGACGTGGGGCGGCCGCCTGTACACCCGTCCACCATTCAAGAAGCAGAAGCGCACTGGGAAGCTTGGTGACGCGGACTACATCCTGATTAACTACTGGACCCAAGGATCTGCGGCCGACATAACAAAGCAAGCCATGATCGACCTACATAACCACTCAGACTACGATTCTAGATTCCTTCTACAGGTTTACGACGAATTGAACATCGCTGCCCCTGTTGACAACGCTGTGCGCCAGATGGAAGTTCTGAAGGAAGTTATGGAGAGTATTCCGCTTCGAGTTCCGATGCTTTCTGATGGTGAGGTTGGGGTTTCGTGGGGCGACATGAAGAAAATAAAAGGTGACGTAACTATTGAGAGTTGCCTTGCAGAATTGGAGCGTGCCAGTGAGTAATCAACGTGTCACCTTAGACGTAGCTAAGAGCATACTGGAAGCTACAGGATCCGCTGTGGCGGTCGCGGACTCGTATGGCGTTTCGCACCAGACTGTTCGACTTTATAAGCGTCTGGTTCCCGCCTTGGCTCGGGATGCACTGGCTGAACTATTGGCTGAAGGAAGGGTGGCGAATCTTGTCACTGACTCTACCTCCGCTCCGAAGTTCTCTAAAGCGGACATTGCAGCTATTCGTTCTTCAGCAAAGTCGTCTATAAAAATGGCTGCTGAGATGGACTGTTCCGCATCAATGATTCGCATGATCCGCACATATAAAACGTACATATAGGTGAAATAATGGCTAAGTTCAGTTTCTCATATTCCCGGTGGTCTCTCTGGGAGAAGTGTCCCCAAGCGTTCAAATTCAAACATCTAGATAAGCTGCCAGAACCCACTTCTGACGCGCTGGTTAAAGGACGTAGAGTCCACGACGACATCGCCAAATATGTAGAGGGTGAGCGTCAAGAGATGCCGAAGGAACTCCGGCTGTTTACGAAAATGGGACGTGCTCTCCATGACTTAGACCCCCAGTTCAAGCTGGTGGAGAAACAGATGGCTTTCGACAGAGATAAGCGCCCGGTGTCGTGGTTCGGCGCCAACGCTTATTTCCGGTTCATTTGGGATGTTGGAGTCCGAACCAGTATACGCCACCTAGACGCTGTGGACTGGAAAACAGGTAAACCATACGGATCCTACGACGACCAGAAGCAGATGTTCGCGCTGCCAGCGTTTTGGATGAACCCTCAGTTGGAGACCTTTACCGGGCACTGGGTGTACCTAGACCACGGTGAGGTGCACACCTGCACGTTCAACCGGGAACAGGTGTTCGGACCTGGTGGAGCGCATATGGCCGACGCCGGTATGAACGGAATGTGGGCGGCCAACGCTGCGATGATGGAATCAGACCGCGCCTTTCGACCAACCCCCAGTAAAGATGCTTGTCGATTCTGCAACTTTCACGCTGATAAAGGCGGTCCTTGTCAGGTCGGGCACAGATGACCCCTGAAGGTAAAATAATCAGTCACGCGAAGAAGGAGAGTCGCAGCTTAGGGTTGCGATTCGTTCGTCTATCGTTTGGGCCAGGTGTCGAAACCGGCTGGCCTGACTGCATTATTTTAGGTCCAGAGGGAGTTAACGGGGAAGTGTTGTGGATGGAGACCAAAGCGCCCGGAAAACCCCTACGGCCGATACAAGAGCACCGTAGGGGTGAGATACTTTCACGGGGCGGAAAACATGTGAAACCTGACACCAAAGAGGATGTTACCTCTGCGCTGGAGTCTTTTAAACAACAGTGTATCTTAGGTATGAGAGTATGGGAGGAATCAGCGCACAATGCTTGACTTCCAAACCGACGCACACCCGTATCAGGTTTCTGGATCACGTCACCTGTGGAACTCCACCGCGACAGGCGGTGCAGCGGTTCTGTGGTTGGACCCAGGTTACGGTAAGACAATGATCGTCCTGCACACCTTCAAGGCGCTGTACGATGCCGGTATGGTAAAGAGCATGTTGATTATCGCTCCTCTACGTGTCGTCCAGACCGTCTGGGCGCAAGAGATAGAGAACTGGGCCTCCCTGAAGGGTTTGGTAGCTGCACGGCTGCACGGACCTAAAAAGGAGAAGTGGTTGAAGCGCCGCGACGTGAATATCTGGCTTGTAAATTACGAGGGTATTCCTTGGTTGAGCGGTCTTGCCAAGAAGGGCATGTTGACCATACAGTTCGATGTTATTGTTTTTGACGAAGTGCGACGTATGAAGAACGCGACCGGTAAACGGTTCAAGTCCATCCGTCCACTGGCAGCTATGGCTACATACCGATGGGGGTTGACTGGTACACCTGCATCAAATGGCCTAATGGATCTGTTTGGCCAGTTTATGATACTGGACGGTGGCGCGGCGCTGGGTAATCGAATCACCAGATTCAGACAGGAATTCTTCGAAAAGCACTATGACGGATTCACCTGGCTGCCACGCCCCGGCGCCCAAGAGGCTATTGAGGCAAGAATCGAGCCTTATATCTTCAGGGCCGATGGGTTCCTAGACCTTCCAGAGTTCGTACACGACCCACGCGTAATACCGCTGGACGCTAAAGCCAGGAAAGAATACACCACCTTGAAACAGAACCTTGTTACCCAACTGGGTGAGGGAACGGTTCTTACTGCAGCCAATGCCGCTGTTCTGGTCGGTAAACTGAAGCAGATGGCAAATGGCCGCGTCTATGATGAAGACAGGAAAGTAATTCAGATACACTCCGCAAAAGCCGATGCTTTACGTGAGTTGGTTGAAGAACTAGGGTCCGAACAACTTCTTATCGCTTACGAATTTAACCACGACCTCACCCAGATCAGAGAAATTCTTGGTGACGACATTCCGTATCTTGGCGCCGGAGTGAATGAAACCACTGCGTTGTCAAACGTGGACAGATGGAACAGTGGCGAAATACAGATAATGGCGGCGCATCCAGCGTCAGCGGGTCACGGCCTTAACCTCCAGAAAGGTAACGCACATCATATACTTTGGTGGGGTCCGACATTCGACCTCGACCACTACATTCAGTTTAATGACCGATTGAGGAGGCAGGGTAACAAAGCCGAATCAGTGGTCATCCACACTTTTGTCACGGAACGATCCGTTGACGAAATAGCCGTTTCAGCCCGAGAGGAGAAAGCAACGTTACAAGATGCGTTGTTAACAGCCTTGACGGTTGAGTTTGGCGATAGTATAACCCTTGACACAACAAACCAGGAGAACGAACCAATGGCAGACCTTCAATTTAAATCAGACGCTGCACAAGCCGCCCAACCTGCTGACGCAGCACCGGCTAATCCTTTTGGCGCACAAGCCGCCCAACCTGCTGACGCAGCACCGGCTAATCCTTTTGGCGCACAAGCCGCCCAACCTGCTGACGCAGCAC